>Ga0209755_10007866_pt1 | contig 11499 bp, 9 predicted proteins | sample TergutCo191P1_FD_187301 | JGI IMG/M metagenome (GOLD analysis project Ga0209755, IMG submission 187301) | Cornitermes sp. P1 segment gut microbial communities from Petit-Saut dam, French Guiana - Co191P1 (SPAdes) (version 2) | ecosystem: Host-associated > Arthropoda: Insects > Digestive system >...
ATTAGATTGTAATAACTGTAGGTGAATCCTTTGCCTCCTGTCATCTAAATTTAAACCAATTTAAGAGAACACATCTAATACCATAAACTTCCAATTTTTTGACCAGTAGTTCATGATTAACACAGTCGAATGCCTTGGTCAGGTCACAAAATACACCTGCTATACATTTACCAGTATTCCAAGCATCAAATATTGTCTCTGTCATGGCATTGTCTGTAGATAAGGCTTTCCTGAAGCCACAGTGTTCACAAACTAAAATGTTACAGCATTGTATTGCTCAATTATTTATCAATATATTAGTATATCAAAGATTTTCATAAAAACCATTATTAAAGAGACTGGCCAATAATTGGCTGTCTGCGACCTATCCCCATTCTTAAAGAAAGGAACTACAATCAAATATTGAAGTCTGTCAGGAAAATTTCCTTGAATAATTGAAGTATTATAGATATCATAGCCTGCCGAGTTCTTGTTATTTATTGAGTTAATAGTATGCACTATTTCAGTGTCCATGATTGGAATGTTTGCCATCTTAGGAAAACCTTGCTGAAAAGTAGCATTCAAGAAGTTTGAAGTAGTTTCATTATTTTTCTACTCAGCTAATAAACTGTCAACCACATTTATAAAATTATTCTTAAATTCATTAGCAACTTGACCTGTGTTTAAAATTATATTATCGATTTTAAATAGAGTTTAAATATTTTTATCACTCCCCAATTTACCCATTTATTTTCTAAGGAAATTCCATGAGGTTTTTGATGTATTCTTAACTGAGGTTATTATATTATTATAATAACTTGCCTTCGAATTCCTAATAATTCTCTTTATGATACTGCAGTGATAATAGTAAGAATTAATCATAGGGCAATTACTTATTGTGTTGAAATTATACAGAATTCATTTCATTTTGCAAAATGTTCTTATGCCAATGGTTATCCAATCAGTTTTATGTTTCCTGATAACATAATAAACAGGCAAATAGGAATTAGAATGAAACAAGAATGCATTTAAAAATGCACTGAAAATGTCACGTACCTGATTCATAGAACAAGTATTTTCCCATGTTTCATTTTTTATTATAACAATAAAATGTTCTGTAGAATCCTTATTTGTATAGCAATATCTATATGTCAAAGAGATTTCAGTATTAATAGCCACTTTTTCAAGAACAAGGAATTGCACCTCATGGTCTGACAAACAATTAGATATATGAGCTACAGTTAAAAGATTTATTCTTGAACCATATACAAAGTTACTATCGATCGCTGAGCCAGATTCATTCTCAATCATAGTAAGGAAGTCAGTTAATTCAATAAGAATAAGACTGAAATTAAGAAATTATTTCTGCCTTATGACAACTGTCTGTTAAAAAAAAATCAATTTTTATATCACCACAAAGTATGAACTCAAGGCCAGGTTTATATAAATACTTTAACATCAGATCAAGAGAATGTAGAAATTGAGCGAAGTTCCCAGAAGGAGATCTGTACCAACATATTACAATGAAGTTATATATTCCAAGATTAATTTTTATGGTCCTAGGCTTTAAAAGTTTTTCCAGGCCAAACTGAGAACCTCTGATGTTCTGATAAAATAAGGAGAGAGAGGACTGTAGATTCTGATTCACATTTAGGTGATTATTGAGTCTCACATCCATAAAAGGCGAAACTTATAACAGTTTTTTTTTATTTGCAATCACATTCCTGAATAGGGGAATTGATAGTATTCATGCCACTATTAATAAAATTTCTGTGGAGATTTGAATAACCATCAAGTACACCTGTAGTTTCATTACAGTTTATCACATCACTATACATGTCTTGATCAAAACCAGTTACATCATGTGATAAACAGTCACTATTTGCAATTGCCAGATAGTTTTCTTCCATTGCTGAGGTTCCAGCATCCTGTTTCCAAGGTACAGAAATGGCAGATTTGCTTGAAGTAGCTAGGAATAAATCTTTAATTTTTCTTGGCCAAATATTGTTGATCAAGCCCTTTCCCAGATTGTTCATATGCAGTTTGTGTGTATTATAATGGATTATATTTAGACTTATGTTGCAAGTTTGTAAGTGATTGAAAATTGTAATAAGTTTCAGAAGTTTTCTATTAAACACAGCAACCTCCTTGTTTACACATGAGAAGGGCCGCAGATCAGACCACAGGGGAGCACTCATCACAATTACGGTAGTATTGCACGTGCTTTTCATAAATTGCATCATATGTCTTAATCATATTTTTTATTTATTTTTAGCTATATCCCTAGTCTTGCCACAAATAATAACCAGGGCCTTTTTAATCAGATTCTCAAGCCTCATATTGATTTTGGAAGTAATGGCTTTTAAGTCCACATTAGGTTTAGAAATGCCTATTACATTACATGAGCTTCCTAGAAAATTCACCAACTTCTCTGTGCAACCCCTCACATGGCTGTCTCCTATTAATATGATCTTATGTTTCTTCTTGTTGGCTGCTTAGTTATTAGTTTATGAGTATTTGAATTTAGTGTGCATTTTTCTTGATGCATGCGAGATACGTGCTTCTGTAAGTTAGCTAAAGGAATGAATCTATTACTTGTCTGTATCACATGAAGATTTTGTTGAGTAGGGCTGTGTGATAAAGTAGCTAATCTTTTACTTCTTTTATGAAAATTGTTTCTTACTTCAACTCACCCACTATCACATTTTTTTGAGGTTAGGAATACTCATAGGTTTAGATTTAGCAACTTTCTATTTACCATTCATAAAGTGTGGTTCTTCTAGAAAGTGCCAGGCAATATTTCACTGTGGACTTCTCAGCAAAGGCATAGGCATATCAAAATTAAGTACAGTTGGTTACTTTTGGACAAGAAACCCAAGAAAATATGATCTGTACTTACTGAATAGAAAGTAGGTACAGTAGAGCCATCCATTCTGTAGTCGTCAAGACACCTTACACAGAACATTGCATTGCAGAAATCATCACAAGCAAGTGCAATGAAGTGCTTGAACTTCAGCTGTAAAAGACAAAAATTTGAATTTATTTACAAAGGAGTTCTTCATGTCAACCTCATCCTCTTTAAATGATATACAAAAGTGTGTGTGTGTGTATGATAACAGCATTTTAGTACCTCTTGTAATGTAGATGTGTAGCTTGTATTGTCATTCAGTGGACAGACATAGCAGGAAGCTGCACTCTGTAAGACCACTACACAACAGAACCGACTGGTTTGACACAGAATAAGCTGAAGATTGTATATATTCAGGAATAAGCTCCTTGTTCATGATGCCTTGTACAAAGGTATAGCTAATAGTTCCCAAACTTGTTGCAAGGAATGAGAATGTTGGCATCTGTTGCAAATCACTCAACAGCCAGGTTTTTCTAAAGGGGTCCCAAGAGATGGAAATGATTGGGCGTGAGATCAGGCTTGTAGGGACGGTAGTCCATAACCTCCCAGCCATAGTGCCATAACCAATTACAAGTCTGGTTGGTGTGTAAAATACACCTTGGTGCAGCAACACAGGCCATTTGCAATGAATGGCCTCCATAATATTTCAAGTGTACCACAGTAACACTCAGCAGTTACATTTTCATGGTCAAGAAAATTCACAATGAGCACACCTTTGTGGTCCTTAAAGACAGTTGCCATGATCTTTCTTACAGATAGTGCTTCTTTGAATTTCTTTACTCAGAGATGATGGTTGTTTCCACATCCTAGTCTTTTATGTGTGTGTTTCACATAATTGGCACGTTTCATCTCCCGTAACAGTGAACTGCAGAAACTCCTTGTCCTTAATTAACATAGTATGTCAGACATGTGGCAGACAGTCTGATATTTGTGATTGTAAGCTTTCTTTGGCACCGAGCATGCACACACATTTATGTAATCCAGTTGGTCTTTGGCATTGCTGTGAACACAACCTAACAAAATGTCTAGCTGTCTGGCAGTGTCTCAGCTTCATGCATATATCCTGTCTGATAAGGGCATCTGCATGACATGCATCTGTAGTGAATGTACTTGGGCATCCAGGTCCCATATTCGTGTCAACATGTCTTCATATAATGAACAGCATTGCAACAAAGCTATATATTTCCATGACATTCATTCATACACTTCCACCAAATGGCAGTAAATTTCCACATGTGTGACACCAACTGGACTGTTTTCCAGTACTCCTGGCATCTTGTAAACTGGTTGTACAGTGGTATGACATACAGTGCCCTCTCATGGCTGTATGATGACAAAGTTAATCTACATGCCCATATATGGTTAAATATGTTATGCTGTTTCACATGAGATGCAGTTACCTTCTTTTGTTAATTCCTTGTACATGTTCCTCAAGAATGAGAACTTTCCATTTCAAATTACATTTTGTGACTGAATTCATGAATTTGTTTTAACTTGAGGTGTGAGAGTTTGTAAGAATTTGTTTTAACTAAGATATTATCTCTACATGCATACAAATGTGCACACAAAAATAGCTCACACTTTAAAAACATCATCTGTGCCAGTAGAAGTTGTGATACATGGTATCCAGATGTACACCTAGTAGAACACATATATGGACACATGGTTGGCAGTCACACTGTCCTAGACATCAGACCACACACAAATTAACTGTACTGATGTCTCCTTCAGATCTGTGCTTTGGAAGTCATCCTGCATTTCACAAGACTTCTCTTTATGTTACATTATAAGGCTGTGAGAAAATACATTGTAGCCCTAACTTCAATGGGCTCTTCATTTTACGTGTGTAACTGCCCTGTAAGTATTCCAAAAGTAGTTAACCCCCCACCCCACCCCTCCCCTCCTTTTTTTACTCCAATATCTTAAAATTAAAAGTAGTTTCATGTACTTGCGATTGGTTCCTTCCTAGTAACAGTCCAGTGATTTTGCACTGGAAGCCCAAACTAATATACCTGGTAACATATAAGCCCCTTAAGCTAGTCATTTATCAATTTAAGGATTATTTTGTCGTGTCAGGAACTTACTGTGATTATTATTGACTAGTGCAATGCCCATTTAAAATTCAGCAGTTAGTCTCATGATGCTTTAGTACAGAATGCATAACCTAGGTTGCAGCTTGAATTCAGTACCCTCCATTCACTTGTGTCATAATGTATGTGAGTATAAGTTAGACTCAGACCTGCAAACAAGAAAAAACAACCCCAGAATTCAAAATACAGAATGAACATGCAATTGTCACTTTGTGCATACATACTGTATGCACTTGATTTACCATTGCTTTTCCTCAATTGTGATACCCCCTCACTATGTTAAAATAACTGAAGATGACCATCTAGGAAACTCCAGTTGAATGTCAATATACTCTTCATTACAATCTGCCCAAATTCTCTGGACAAGATATGTCATTCCAGTAACACTGCAAATTTATAGGAACAAAATATCACATTCTGAATTACTTAGTATATCATAAACAAACATCATTTTGATTATGCACTGTTATTATGGTACAAGCAGATTACACTGAATCAGGAACAGCCAAGATTCTTCCATTAGAAAATTGTCTCATACTTAATCAGCAGAGAATACTAGAAAATACTGAGTTTTAATTAAGAACTTTCCATAAGAACAACAATTACAGATCCCTGAAAATCATAAACAACAGTACTTACATAACAGGACACTGCAAACAGTAAGGAATTTTAATGTTTAATAATAATAATATAATATCTCAACTGCCCTTATAGTTATCACACAAATTCCTCAATATGTTTTTTTACTGTAGCTGGATAGCTAAATACAGCCAAAACATGTAGCTGTGTTATGAAACAAAGCAATTTGTTATATTAATAAATAGGTAAGTTTCCTCTTCTTTGTCTCCTTTAAATACAGCACAATGTCTCGTATCATGGTTAACCTGAAATCGTGTATGATTCGCATGTGGTAAGAACTCTACCATAAGGCAATATTTTAACAAAACTCATGGTGTACTTATGAGAACTGAAACTTGGTAGAATTCTGATATGATGGAAGGTTTATATTTAGAAACAGTGTATATGAATGGCAACAAAAGAGAAAAACAGATTACTGTAATGGTTGTTCACAATACACACAATTCTTCAAGAATCAGTATTTATTTCCACAGATAAAATCATGTGCTAGAATTTATGAACAACAAATAATGCTTCATATAACTGCACAGAGAAATAAAAGTTTCAATAAAGTCTGTAACAGAAAGAGAAACCTCAAATAAATATGACAGAATCACATTCAAGAACAGAGACAAAATGTACAAAGTAAGATATTTTCAAGACTGAGACAAAATGACTAGTGGAAACCTCAAGAAAGTGAGAGCTGCTCATGTTAACAGCCACATACACACTACATCAACTATCAACTAGCAATCACTTGCTTGTAAACAAGAAAAATCACAACTGTGTCAAAACTAACAAATACATACATATACAGAGTAAAAATCAGCTTTATATAATTACATTTTACAAAATTTATTCAATACAGCCGTTTGTTGAGGACAGTTTGTTTACCCAACTGCTGCTCTGTACATTTATATAACATCAATCTACGACAGACTGCAAATGGTGTATCTGCAAAACTCACTCTGAAGGCTGAAACTATAGTTTGCCTGTTCACAACGAGCTGTTTTGAGCACACATAATTCAATCCAACAAATGCATTAACAGAAAAACTACCATTACTATCTACAAATTAAGTTTCCTGCAGTTGAAATACTGAATGTAATGGGTAATTAGTATCAATTAGTACATTTTTATAATTATAACATTCAAAATAATTTCTGAAAAATATGACAACTTGATCTTAAAATGTTGTGTAAGGATAGAAATACAACTTCCCATGAACCAGTAAAAAATATCAGTTTTGGCAAGAAAATTAGCTACATTAGTATATTTCAGAACCACAGAACTGATTTTTCTTGGCACAGTTTTACAATCCATAGTTACATGGGAACATAACAGTGTGAGGTCCACTCAGCTGTCAGTGCAATGTGTTAAAATATAATTGTCACCACTCACAAGAAGTCAGTTTTCCTATCACCCATTCCTAATTACAGTTTACAGTATGTCACAAATTTAGCTACCAAATAATACAATACTCATAGTAGGACACATTTGTGTTCAACATTTTCAGAACCCTGACACAAACAACTGCCCATTCCCCATGTGCTCCTGACAGGCCACAGTGCAGTTAATTGTTGTGTTGTTTGTAACATTTTCCACTCATCTCACAGGTATTTATAGAAGAGCAGAAGAAATTCAAAGCCACAGCCATCTCTTACAATTACATGTGATTAACAACCACCAACTACATTCAGAAAAGTTCCCAGTAATACTTAATTTTTTTTTTGTATTGTAAACATTCCCAACATGAGAGGTTCACCACATCCATTTATACTCAAGGGTGAAACAGCTGTCATGCACATAATTTATCCAACAGTGGTTTCTATCATCTTCCACATAATGAAGATAAAAGCTAAAATGCAAACAATATTTTAAAAGTGTTTAAAAATGCCTCAGGTACTTGCAAAACAAGGGACTGCCGCACCAAATACAAGAATGGAACGTGGTAGGCAGCAAGTGAAAACTTCCATTAACTATCTCTACTTTCTGAACCTTTATGAAGGACATAAAAGGCTTGAAAAGATGAAATTATATTCATGGTTTTTAAAACCTTGAAAATTTGGTACTTGCAATGAAAATAAATATCACACACACAAACACAATTTTAGACCTCTTGACCTGAAATACTAAAACATACACTCCAAGCCACAGCCCATCGGGTCGTAGATTCTGTTTCAAATATCTTAACACATTTATGTTCAATTCTGTCTTGTGTGCATGCCCACTTCCCTTGCCAATGTTCTAAGCTGAACTTGTGTGCAGAAATCAAATGGTCTAGAACCATTAAAACACAACTTCAATATATACTACAGTTAATACATATGCTAAACAGAATTCCAAAAATCTTCAATGTGTACACAATGCGTGTTACCAAGTGCACATTTTCTTCTATTTTCCAATTTTTTTACATCTGCCTCCATACTTGGTTGTATACTTCATCAACTGAATTCACTGTGGCCTGCATGAAACTGGGACAGCAGAAAGACAAAGAAAGAAAATAAAATAGCTGGTGGTGGAAAGATGAGTAGAACTGTTGTATTTACCCTTCACAATTGTGACTTCTTACATTCTAACCATCTGATTCAGATGGCATGAGCTCTATATCTTCAGACCAACTGAGGTCCATGGTTGTGGCTGCTGCAGACTCAGACATTAAAACATGAAACTGGCACACACCATCTACAGCTGACATGTTCTGCTGCCCAGTAGTCACTTCCGTTACTCTCCCCACCCCATTATCTTCTTCTTGCTTCTGATTTCCATATCCATGTTCTATTTCTCTAGTCTCATGTACTGTCAATCCTCTTGAAGCAATTGGCCTCAAATCAGATGAACTTCCAGAAGAAGATGACGTTTCTTCATCCTCTGAACAGCTGTGTTCATCAGATGATGTATTAATTTCATCAGCATTATCATTTTCATCTTCAGAAGTTTCTTCAGATATCATTGCTTCACCAGCAGATTCCTTGGGTGCTGGCAGTAACTGAGCAGCCAAGAATGAGAGATCACCATTGGTGCTACCTGGAAGGGGAGGCAACTGAAGTATTTCAGGGTCTCCCAAATCCAGAGAATCTGCAGGTGCAGATGGATCTGTCAGATTTCCTGGTATTTGTGTCCTACTCTGAAAACATGAATGATCATGATCTTGCTGTGATCCTTCTGAACTGCCACATGATCCTGACGATTTTGAAGGTGAGTCTTCTTCATTGGAATAGTCTGACATTTCCCTATTCAAGTTGCCATTGCTCACCCCACTCAAGTTATGAATAGCTGAACTCACATTCTGACCATCATCATCGCCATACACATCAGCGCCACAGTGTTTCATACAACTTTCATCATTATTTATGATAAGTACCATGTCATCTTCACATCCTCCATCTCTGTAGGATTTCTGCACAGGAGTAGAAGTTTTAGCATTCCACGAGCCACAGTCCAGTCCCATATCCTCCGCAGAGTCAGTGGATATAGAACGAGAACGAAATCGCAAGGAGGAAGTCAATGGCACGTTTCTTGTCTGACTCCCAGCAACAGGTCTAGCAATAGCTGTGGCAGATGATGAAAGACAGAGAGACGAAGCCTTGTGGCGCTGGCGTTTTGGTGGAGGCAAAGTTTTGGCACGAGCAGGTGATGGCACTGAAGCTACAGGAGGTACAGTGCTCCGGAAACTCCCTGCTCGGCGAACTAATCTAGACAGTAGGGCTTCTGGTGTTTCATCCATCTCTACAACCCATGACACAGAATCACTTTTCTCCACCACAGCTTTTACTTTCGGTGAAACAGGCGGTGACATGTCAATATCTTCAGCAAGGACAGAGCGTCCAACTGTGGCAGGATCTGCAGACACATCTGAACCACTTGAGTTATAAGATCTACCAGCAGGTGAAGTACATGGAGGTATCCTACTGGTGATGAGTTGATTACCAGTTGCACTAGTATCAGTGTCAGTCAGGGATTGTGCTGAACTGTGAACACTCCTCCTCCCATTGGTAGGTGGAGTCTGCAGAGTACCAGACAGAGAGGTGTTCACAGAACCTCCACTCAGAGCTGCGAGAACTACTTCAAAATTCTGTTTCAACTTCCATTGCAGTTCCTCATTATGCAGTGACAGCCTCTTACTCTGTTTAGACTCCTGATGGAAAGATTCCATCAACAGCCGGTTGTCCTGTGATAACTGTCTCTCAATGCTGGTCTTCACCTTCAGCTGCACCTGCAAGTCTTCCACTTTAGCTTCAAGAGCTGCAACTCGTTGTAAAGCAACTGGAAGTTCTTCAGCTTCCCTTGTTAGAAGTGCATTCTGTTTACGTAATTCCTGAAGTTCCTTAAGCCTCAGATCAAGGACTGCTTTAAGAGACTCCACATCATCTTGAAGCTCCTTACAGCGTCCTGCAGTGACTTGCAACTTTGTATCTTTGTCTTTTTGCATGCTTTCCATCAGCTTTCGAGACTGGGCTTTGAGAGCAGAATATTCCTCTTCAACACCAGCAAGCCTGTGTCTCAGTTCAGCTTCCCTCTGGAATGTATCAGCCTGAAGGCGGGCCACAGCAGCTGCATGTTCACACTGAACTTTCTCAAAATGTGCTTTTCCATCTGCTTCCACAATCTCCAACTTCTCGGCATACTTCTGGTCTGCACGGGATAACTCTGCCTCATAGCGACCTTTCATTTCCTCCAGCTGTAAGAAGTAATCAATACAATGTAAAAACAGTGCCTGAAATCTCACACCTTTGTTTTAACCATTAAAATGAGTGACACAATACCATATAGTTTCACATTAAGAGCAGATACATATAAAGAAATGTTTATATAAAAACCTATTGTTCCCAAAATCATTACCAGATATGCATAAAATAGTACCATCATCATAACTGTTTATGTTATTTGTCTAGTATCTCCAGATATGGTGTGTGTTGACCTTTCTGGCCTCTGTCTACTTAGACATGGGAGTAAAATCCATTTCTGAGGTAGAAGGACCCACAGGGCCGATGTTATGCTGCATGTTGGGAGGCCATGAGTGTGATCATTGACAGTGGGAACATTAGTGGGTGGGAGGCAGGAGGACTGATATTTTTCACACTCCCAGTTTTACCTGACATAAAAATGAAGGTGTCAATCTGTGACCTAGAAAATATACATACAGACGTAATGGCAGATGAAACTCACAACCCTGAATAACAGTTTTTTTGGGTTTTACCCCAAGACCAGCAGATTCCATTTCACCATGACCAAACTGCACAATTATTACATTCCAAAACAAAATTATCACAAAAAAAGTTGGGTATACAAAAGACAGACTGGTTTTGCCTTGGCCTTACAATGGTCAGGTCATGTAACATACCAGAAGAAGAAACACATACAAAATAGTTACTGTAAAACATAACAGCAAAGAACTGCTACGGTACAGATTCCATTGGCATGTGCAGAACACAATGATTCCTTGCCGTTCTCAGGAGCTTCTTCCAGCCCTCTGTTATGTACTTTTTCCTGCCACCCTTCTCTACCAACTATTCTTCTATCTACTCTCACCTCATCTTGCCATCTATTTCTTGGTCTACCTCTCAATCTTATTGTTCCCAAATTCATATATACATAATACTCTTTTGGGAATTCCATTTTCTTCCATTCTCTGTACATGCCTAAACCATCGTAATCTATTTAATCTTATTGTCTCTATTATAGTATGTTTTTAAACACTTGCATAAATTTCCTTATTGGTTAATACTTTCCAGTTTCCTTTTTCATTGTCATCTACTGGGTCTAAAATTCTTCTACACACTTTACTTTCAAAAATGTTCAATTGCTTTCTATCTCTCTTTGTTAGTGTCCAAGTTTCTGATGGATATGTTAACGTTTTGTCTATTATTGTGTTTTTTAGTCTTAATTTTAGTTTCTTTGATA
>Ga0209755_10007867_pt1 | contig 11499 bp, 6 predicted proteins | sample TergutCo191P1_FD_187301 | JGI IMG/M metagenome (GOLD analysis project Ga0209755, IMG submission 187301) | Cornitermes sp. P1 segment gut microbial communities from Petit-Saut dam, French Guiana - Co191P1 (SPAdes) (version 2) | ecosystem: Host-associated > Arthropoda: Insects > Digestive system >...
CAACAACCATAATACAGTTCAGCAAATTTAATGAAGGATCCATTCAGACAACAAAGCTGTGATTTTTACACAGGAGTTGCAGACTAAAGACAGCAAACATGTTTCCTGTTACCAACCACATGACAGTAAGATTTCATTTAAAATTTAAAACCATAAAACATTATAGTCACAAATGAAGGCATAAACAGAATCGGATGGTTTCAAAGCAGATTCAGAGGGGTGGAACACATCATGTAACATATGTTTCCATTAAGGTTTCCCGCAGTGTTACATCAATACTAGTTACAAGAAAATTCATCATGCATATTTAATTTCTTGGGAAGCTGTGTGAATTTTATTACCACAGCTGGATTATATGAGGGCATGCATTACATCACCAAATTGTGGATAATCAACTTACATTTCAAAACTGTTTGAAACTGTCTGCTCTCACTTTACACACAATAAAACGGCTGATTTCTTCCAGTTCTCTCAAACCAAATAAATGAGACACGTTAACAGATTTTTAACTGCTAAAGTGATTGATGAAACCTCAAATAAGCCATTAACCATTGTGGTAGTGAGCACATTATAATTATTTGCTTTCATTAAAGTCATGTTTATACTACCTTGGCAGGCAAGTCATCAGACAAATGCCAATGAATGTGTATGTTTTCATGTGAGTTTAGATAATTTTCTGACCACAATGTATGCTTTAAATAAAATGGCTATATTTACTTGTATACCACAGAAATACACAGCTTGCAGAATATGACAGTTGAAGAATGACACAAGTGCTGCTTCCAAGAAAAAAGACACACACTTATTCCTAACTGATTAAACCAAGCTAAAACCAGCACAAAGACACACACGTATTCCTAACCACTTCAATCATTCTGTGAATAGGTATTCTGATATTTTCTGTGCACTTAAATAATACCACCAGTTCTAAAATAGACTCAGCAGGTTTAGAGTTGGCAAAAAATATGAAGTTGCTCCTGTGCTTAATTAATCCCCACACCATGAAGGTGTGTGCATGGTATAGTTCCATACGTTCTTATACCTCAGTACTAAATTCTTGTGAGTGGTTTAGCTTCATGTCCAAGCTGCTTTACCCCCTGTACCCACCGCACAGGAGGCTGGCTGGACCTCAGGGCTAGTCTACATGCTTTACAGAGAAAACTCTCTTGCTCGTTATGGGAGTTGAACAAACCCACAGCCTAGTCTCTACTCTAAAAAATATTATCGATTCCCCAGCAATGGTAACATATTATGCTGTGTGTTTCCAGACTTTGGTTTTTGAACCAGACCCTAGTTTTCACAAACTGTGGTACAAATGTTATGAAACTGGAGGATACTGTAACACGTTCCTTTTTAGTTTTAATACTCAGTAATAACAACACAACAGATCCACAAATTGTATGTAGGAATCAAAACCAGCACCAATTAGTTATAAAGTAGGGTAACAGATATTTGAAAAACATGCAGATTTTATTACAAGTAATATTAACAAAGAATGTAAAATAAGAAGATGGTACACATATACGTACAATTTCTTTTAGCCTTCAGTTTGATAGTGACAACAAATCAGCCACTGGAAGTAGGAATGTGAAATTTGGTATGCAAATACATCAAATAAGCAAGCCTGTACTTATGTACAAATTGCTGTTTGTATGCCAACAGCTGCAGACACAGAAAAGATGGGGAACTCTGAGGTCACAAACAACACACTACAGTACACAAATTCTGTACTAAATAAAAAAATTCTTCAAAAAAAAGCATGGCAACATTGCCAATGCATATACAACATGACAAATCTATGCAGTATGCAATTAGGCTTTATGAGTTCTACTTCCAAACCATTATCTCCCTTCAACAAATACATTATTTCACTGCTTTATGCATATTTACAAATTCTTACATTAACATGTACGAAAAATTACCCCCTTGCTGGCATGCATAATCAACTATCACTAAAACAAGAACACACCACAAAATCAGCTGTGCCTAACACACCTATCACCTGCTATATTCAGTCTCCCTGCTGTCACACCATTAGCCACTTCAGTTATATCTCAAAATACTTTCTCCCCATCAAGACTACCAAATCCTGAGTTATTATAATAAATCAATACACCAAGCCTTTGGGTTGGTAGGGGTAAATCAGAGAGGCATAAATCAAAATTATATTCCCACACAAAATAAAGGAATAGGCAGGGATTGGTGTAACATAGTGCAGCCAGCCAAAGGGTATTAAACTAAAAATGAGAGTGTAAATTAACAAGTGTATATTGGCAAGAGGTAAACTAAAAAGGTGTAAAACAAAAAATTATGCATAAAACAAGGGCTACAAGTAGTATGTGTGTTAGCAGTATTTATATTTATACAATACATAGAGAAGAATGAGATGGTCAGGGCATGTAGCGCCTATTGGGGAGAGGAGAGGCATATACTGGATTTTGGTGGGGAAATCTGAGGGAAAGAGGCCACTTGGGAAAACCAGGCATAGATGGGATCATCATTAAGATGAATCTTCAGGAAGCGGGATGTGGGGTATGGGCTGGATTGAGCTAGCTCAGGATAGGGGCAGGTGGTGGGCACTTGTGAATGTGGTAATGAACCTTCGGGTTCCGTAACATGTGGGGAATTTGACTAGCTGCAAACTGGCTAGCTTTTCAAGAAGGACTGCTCCATGGAGTTAGTTAGTAAGTAAGTAAGTAAGTATGTAAGTAAGTAAGTAAGTAAGTAAGTAAGTTAGTTAGTAAGTTATTTAAGTAAGTAATTATATAATATGTACAAACAACAAGGGATAGCTCCAATACATAGCAACTAGAGTACAAACTGACAACCAAGAAACTTCAATTCTATTGCTGATAGGGGCAAGAGATTTTTCTCTTTCTCTTTCCCAGTGTTCAAACTGGCTCTAGGGAACACGCAGTCCCCCATTGGGTACCAGTGGTTCTTTCTTTGCAGGTAAAGCAGTTGGAGCATGAAGCTGACTACTCACCTCCACTAGAGCCAATGTCAAGAATGGCTGTATCTACACTCCATTCTCCTTTGTATTTTTATGGTGTGTATCTAACTGGAGGACAGGATCAAGTTCATATGTATTAGGTATTACCTCATGCCACAATGAGAAAGCTACTTGAATTACAAGTAACAACCCATAAGGAGTCCATCCCTTCATAAAACAAAAGTGTCAGGATGCTGCTTGGCAGCCAACTTAGTAATATAAGGCCATTCATTATCACATCACAACAATGGATACCACGATGGTGTATGAAAACTGACAAAAAAAAGATAGCACCTACAAATTCACTCCAGTTAAGTCTCTTTTAACCTTTCAGCAACCAGGGTAGATATTTAAATTGGAGCGCATGGTTATTGAAATGCATATTACTTGACCACAAAAAAGTGAAATTATGAAATAAATGGCATTCTGTGGAAAATTAAAGATACTATGCCTCACGTCTTAAAAACACAGTAAGTTTCCTTATTTCATAAGCACACAAAATGGATTTCTACAGGTGTTTTCCTACGTGCATTCACTTTTGGTAATACAGATACTTAATAGGTTAGGTATGCTCACTTATATACCATGGGCAAGTTTACAAAGACTAATGGTAAGACCATCTCTGAACTCAACATACTAAAATTTTCACATAGATTTTATACAATTGTGCATATATCAAAAAGGAAATTAGGTATTATTTCTGGCTCAGTCTTAATATATTAACAATTATACTCAATGGAAAAAATTTATCACCATGTGTTAGCAGTATGAAACAAGTTAGACAAAGCACTGAATCACGTGAATGTAACAGGAAACAAGTCACACAATACATTCCTTTTGTTCCTTCATATCAACATTCAATTCTGAGTTCTAAATCATGCTGATGTAGTCGCACAAAGCATATTAAGGGACCAAGGACAAGCAGATTTTGCGTATGTGTCAAGCACATTTAAATTGTATTTCTTCCCTATATGGACATACTGAACTTAGTTTTCAAAGAAAGTTTAGCGTGGGCCAATTACATTAAAATTTCGTAAAAATATATTAAAACAGACCACAGTAAAAAAAAAAATTCATGTAGTTTTGCCAAGAAGTCCAGCCTATAATAATCATCTTGGCCTTACTGCAAAACTCCATACAGTTTTGTTCACCCCAAACAGTTTCCCTATTTAGACACACATGTATTCCCACACATTTTAATTGTTTAAAAACAGTCGTTACTGTTGTAGGTTGTATTAGGTAATACATCAAAATCTCAGCTAAAGGGAGTCTGGGACACATAAATGAAAAGCAGCATAAACCACAGACTGATGAATAATCTTCAGCTGCCAAACTGCAGTGGTTACAGGAGCCATACCAAATTAATGGAAATGATCTGAACAATGTAAGAATGTTAGTCCACATTTCAGGAAAATAAGCAGGAATATACGACAGGTAAAATTAACGAGTTTCACACAAACAATAAGAACAAGAATATCAGACCTGTACAAAGGCATAAATGAATTTAAGAAGGGTTAGTGGCCTATATACAGCCAAAATAGCATGGTCCTTATAGCACCTAGGCTACATCCTGGATAGTCTGGGGTTCAAAACCTGGGAAAGGAAAGATATTTTTTTCTAATCCAAATCGTCCAGACTGGCTCTGGAGCCCGCCCACCCTCCCATTCCAATCATCTGTGTGATTTTGATGTAAAATATCAACTACGGGTTAGGTGTTCTGCATTCATCAAATACTTTAGAACAAATGGGAATACAAGAGTGTGATCTGGTTATGAGGGAGGTTTTGCATAATATCCTCAATGAGTTAGATAGACCCCTTGAAGACACACAAATGAGACACAGTTTCATTTTCATGAACGGTTTCATGTAAACTGCTTTCCTGAGCTTGAAATAAACCTTCATATTCACTCACTGTCCCATAACATAGTAAAACACAACTTCCCTGTGTGACTGCTACAGAAGAACTGACTAAACTGCCTCTTCATTAATCAGTGGCAATCAAAACATGAATCAACTGCAACTTGTGCAACAGCATGAGTCCCCACGGCTTTACTGTCTGATGTGGCACGCTCTGTTTTTGTCAAAAGGATGCAGGATGAAATTACAACACAAATATATATATATATATATAACAAACTCACTGAAAATGCAGCAAAGTTCACATATTTGGAAACAAGGCTGACAAATCAAAATTGCATTGACAGAGAAATTAAGAGAAAATTAAATTCTGGGAGTACCCACTACCATTCATCCCAGAACCTTCTATCTTCCTACTTTCTGTCTACAAATATAAAGACTAAAACACACAGAACTACAATTCTGCTTGTTCTTTTAAATGGGTGTGAATGGGCATGACAGTTAGTCCCTCACTGTACAGGAAAACAAAGGCTGAAGGGGTCTGGGAATGTGGATATATTTTGGCATATGAGGAAGGAAGTAACAGGAGGCTGGAAAAACTGTATGAGGATCTTTATGATTTGTACTTCTCATTAAATATCATTACAGTGACCATATCAAGGAGGAGTTGGGCAGGGCATGTGGTATGTATGAGAGAGTAGAAATGCATATAGGATTTTGGCAGGGGAACATGAAGGAGACAACTTTAAAGACTGCAGCACAGTTGTAGAATACTAAAATGAATCTATAAGAAAGAGGATGGGAGGGTGCAGACTGGATTAATCTGTCTCAGGTAGGTACAAGTGACAGCACCTCATAAACACAGTAATGAACGTTTGAATTCAATAAAAACTGTGAATTTCTTAACTAGCTAAGATACTACTTACTGGCTTCTTAAGAAGGTCTATACTCCACAGAGTTAGTCAGATAATTAGTTAGTTATATTATACCGCATTTTAAAGCAATCTGCAAAACACCTCAAACTCCTAGTGTGGCAGAAAGATCCTAATGTTAAATTTCATGATATTCATATGTAATTCTTATTTCTATATGTACGAACATGGTAACGTTAACTGCTGCAAAATACCATGAAGTAATTTCACTGACAGCCACCACAATTAATATGCCAAAAATGTATTCTCAACCTAAAAATGTATGACAGCTCCCATATGTAATTTTTATGTTTAGATTTATAAACACAAGAAAAGCTGTTGTGATGTAATGACAGTGCTCACAAACAGTCGGTGTAGTTTAGATATCATTAATTAGCAATGCAACATTTATTCTCAACCTCAAATGTATGCTCTCTCTACAGCCTACACATAATTAATGTTACTGACTTGGTGTACACTTTACAACAGACGATACCCTTGATAATCCAAGTGCAAATTAATGACAGAACTACCACAAACCTTCAACTTTGAATTAGTTTACCATTAAGACAAACAAATCAATCCACTATGCTAACAGCACTGGTGTGACCAGCAGCTTGTCAATGTGAAAAGTGATAAAATAAACTAAAAGAACTTGATAAAACTATGTTAGAATAATTTAACGAACAAAGAGCACAAATAACCCAATTCTGGTACAATTTGTGCCAAAACAAGCAAAGTTGTTTTGACACATAAGAATTGGAACAAGCCTTCAATGCTTCCTTCAGCTACATTTCTGTAAAAGACAATGGTGTACGACACTTGTAATCTTTCACTTTATGGACTATCTCATGTCAAAAAAATGGAAACTACTTTCAGGGTCAGAATCAGTAACCTGGTCAGGCCAAGAACCTCTTGCGCCTAGACCAAGACGCTGAAAACAGCTTTACCCATGCCGACCAAGTGAGCAAGTGATACCTACATTTTCCGCTGAAGGACAGAGATTGACCCCATCTCCAAATCACAGCTTTTTCATTTTTAACATGTAGTGATGGACAAAGAACATAAAGTAAATATTTCCTGTAGCCAGTTATTACCACTCAGGCAATGAAGTGGCATTTGGGAAACTGCTAAACATGAACAATAATGAAGTTACCATGAATCGCATGCAAGGACATTTTAGAATGATTTTACAGCTTCACAAGAGAATTGCTGTCTTATGTTTTTTGGTGTCGTCAACGCTATCAGCAAACATAAAATCAAGCTATATGTAGGAGGTAATGCAAATGCGAGGGGAAAAAAATATGTCCTTCAAAGCACTGAAAGCATGAATATGCTAGCCACATAATCTAATCAGACAGGAATGTGGATGAACCACTGTACATTTAAAATGTTTCTGACAACAGCTCTGAACCATAGGGACATAAGCACCTGTCATTAAAGCATTTGCCAGAAATGGTGTACCATTCTTACATAAGGCAAAAGCACCTCCACATGAAAATGTCTTGAAATTAGACAACAACTTATTTGTACAGCATCTGCCACCTACGTAACAGCTCTGATTCAGTCTATGTATCAGAAGTGATACTAGAGGATAAATCTTCTACATAAACATGTTGATAAAGCAATGATTCAAAATGTTTTGGAAGGAATGCCCTTTCTTAGGTGCCAAATATGGGGTGTCATGTGCCCAGAATACTGTAAAGCAAGTATGTTATGTTGCCTGGTAAACAGAAGAACTGCTAGCCCTGAAGATGAAGGCACTACAATCCCACAACATATTGGTTAACTATATACTATGTGACATAACAAAACATCCCAGAAGACTTGAACGTTCAGCAACAGAGCTTTGAGAACATAACACTTTTACATCAACTTATATTTATTTTTGTTTACGTACATACCTGTGTTAAAGCATGTTGTGCACTTAATAAAGCTCAGTGAAGTTCCAAGACAGAATAACTAAATTCAGAGAATTATTTCAAAGTAATAATGCACAATTCAATGAAGATGAGGTTTAAACTCCAACTACTACACTGTATTTGTGTGTTTTAGCTTTACAGTACCCTTAAAAGTCTTAATGCCTTACAGTGCAGTGAGGCTAGCAGCATGTGAAGAAATAAAGATCCACACAGTGCAACCAGGCTGACACTGAAAGGTCATGTAACATTCAGGTTAGAATGCAGCATGCTGAGTACTTATAGACTTTTAAATTATATGTTGCTTCTGTTACCTAACAATACCACTACTGTCCATGACCATGGATAATATACACTTCACCATACCAAGTTCCTAACCTAACCATATTAATTAAGAGCCAGAATTCACTGATCACTAAGGCTACATTCATAGGCTCAATGCAAGATTAAAGGCTTCTGGAGGGGAAAAACAAGAGGTTAAATTCCAGGTTTAAGCATCATACCTGTTCATCTACACTCAACAAAACCAGAAACAACTGGTTGTAATGTACATATGACATTCAGTTACACAGAACTTGAATTTCAACAAACAGGGTACATCAATGAATGGAGACCAAGGGTTTGTGCATGACTGTCTAAAACAGTCAAAAATTTCAAACTTGTAACGAGCATCATTTCAATATTGTCACTAATAATAAAGAAGTATTGCTGTGAATTATGCATACATAAAATGACCTTACTCCACACTGAAAATGCAAATATACTGGCTATATCCGGACACCTAGTGCAATGTGAACAACAATATGTACGAATGTTCATTCCTTTTTTAGAAGTACAACGGAAACCATTTTCTTGATGTCATTATCACTGTCACTGAAGCCATTACAATCAACAACATAACTATAATGATCATCATCATCAGATATTTAAACAATAATTGAAAAGAAACCAGGTCACATGCAATGGCACTACAACTGTCAAGACACCCAGGAAACATAATGCAGTAGTAATGGAGATAATATATAAAGTCCTGTATGAAATGGATGATTGTGCATCCACAATACATCCCTTCTTGATGGTGGTTCCACTGCATACAGGTACATATTACATAACAATTGTGCTTCAAAATAAACACATATTTTGCCAAACAAGAGTTCACTATCTTCCAGACTTCATCTGAAGTAAGTTTTATACACTGTGCAGTGGGCAAAGAAGCATTTGTGGCTCAGTATAAAAAACTTCATGTAAGTTACATGCCAAAAGCCTTGGGTTTTTACCATGCAAACCCAGACCTTAGAATGTAAAAATATCAAGATATACAGTGCACACTTCTGTTCTGTTTCCTTATAAAATAATATATCTTTAACACCACTGAAAATAAATTCTTTTCACCCCTACAATTCCACTCTTAGATTTGCTAAAGGCCTAACTGCACAAATTTGCTGATGCAAGTCACAGACTACCACCTGACAAAATGACTGTGATTTCTGCAGTAGACACTTGGATTCCACAACCTTACAGCATATAAGTAGTCGTAACACACATTCTTGTGTATACTACCCAAACACCAGCTATGACTCACTGTCACACCCGTCACTTTTCAAGAAATTAAATGGATGAGATGACAGCTTTTTTTAGACAGATTATACTGACAAAATAAGTTGTCTTGTCATGTTTACAAGCAAAGCACAAATAAAATGTACTTTACGCAAGCATTTAATCCACATGAATGTAAAATTCTGACAGTAAAATTAATGATTCTATACAAGGGACATTACATGAGAACTAAACTGATTGTATAGTTTTAGTCATAGAATGATCTTGCAATGAAACTTCAATTGTATTAAATTTTCTTCATTTTAATGGTTTTCATTTGACATTGAAACCTTGAACATAAAAAGAGATTTCACCACATTAAAGAAGTAATCACAGCAGATAAGCTATAGGTTCCCATGGGACGCTGCAGAAGGGGAACAAATTTACTAAATTTTATACAACAAAAAAACGGGAGTTACATATCAGAACCATAAATTCACAGAAATCATTAAATTAACTCAAATCAAAATCACTGGGAATGACACTGTCTGCTACATAACCCATGCAGTTCAAAAAACACTGTTAAATAATCCATGAATCATTGGGAGCTGAAGACAAAAGCCTACAGTCTCTCAAATATGAGCATACAGTGCTGTAGCCCACAATACTTGTATAAACGTTCTAGAACATAAATTTATTATATAACCTACTAACATGCTGGAGGACCAGGACAATGTCCAGGAGGGGTTATGTATTTAAGGATGAACAAAAATAACTGATACTCCCTAGACTTAATTTAAACAAACACAACTGAAATGTTTACACCCAGACTGCCTAAAAGATACAAACTGTCTTTATGTCAAATAGTTGAAGCTTAAAACAAAAAAGTGAAGATCAAATAGCTAATTATATACTCAGCTGCAAAAAAAAAAGTTTATTTTGAAAGGGGAAAATAATCAATACCTCCGTCAAAAGCCTCTTCAGTCCTTCCACTTCATCTTCTCCAGGATTCAATTCACCACCTGGCCTGGAATAGGATATTACATTCCTTCAGTAAAAATGAGTGCTAAATAAGGTTGCAGTGTGCTACCTTTAAAAATATAATAAATAAATATCACAGTTTTTAAACTGTGAAGGAGTAGTGACACACACAGCCCCTCACCCAAGCAATCTTAAATTCATAAAACCAATATGTACCACTGTGATTATCAGTGTACAAACTCTGTGCACTGCAATTCTGCTAACACTGGTTTATACCACTTACAGCAGAACAAGTAACATTTTTGTCACCCACTTTTCCTGAACTATGCTTCGTATCTATGTTCAAGTGAAAAGAAAGAAAATTCTTTTACAGTAACACCAGATTGCAACCAGAAAATACATAACACGGACCTGAAGTTCTTTCACAAAACCAAAGTAATCAGTTTCAATATGACTTCATAACTTTTACAGCCAAACAATTTTCTAACATTCATGTATGTTTACACCACTTAGATCTATAAGATCTCCCTTTTCCTGTGTGCCTTGTCCATACATATTAACAGCGCACGCTGAGTTCAATGACCTTGTGTTCACCATGTTTAGCTTCTTTCACATTACACTGCACTGATACATAATTACATATTATTGTGTCCTAACAAATACATCAAAACAGAGCACCATACTGAAATGTACTGTGCCCATCAACACACTTGTATATAACAAAATACTGGGGTTTACTTGTTATCCCACAATGATGTAAACAGAGGAGCCCACCAGTTCACATTTCACCTCAAAAGTGAATTATCTTTCCAGTCTCATTAAAACTGGCCAAAATACATACATCAGATGTACCTAGTTCTGATGACACATGCAATTCAGAAAGGAAAGAGAGTTTCCCCTTTTGAAAAATAGACTATGTTGCATAATAATTTCTGGTGTTTACAATGAGAAGAAACTGTGTTATAAGAATACAAACTTACAGTTTGAAGAATGTTGTGCCCAATTGCAGCAACAATACATGAGGTAAACCATGCTCATGAACTAAAAGGACTCCTTCCACACTACGGCGCATTCCAATCTTCTCAAACTCATCTCTCATTCGCTGAAACCTTGCAGGCACAGAAGGGTCCTTTTCAAAGAGGGGTTCTTTTGTGCCAAATGTGTAATTTGTTAAAGGATACCTGCACCAAACAAATGACAACACTATTCCACAAGGGCTGTTTAATGTAAACATACAGACTTACATGTCCACACACATGCACGCACACACACACACACACACACATATATATACACAAAGATG
>Ga0209755_10007868_pt1 | contig 11496 bp, 11 predicted proteins | sample TergutCo191P1_FD_187301 | JGI IMG/M metagenome (GOLD analysis project Ga0209755, IMG submission 187301) | Cornitermes sp. P1 segment gut microbial communities from Petit-Saut dam, French Guiana - Co191P1 (SPAdes) (version 2) | ecosystem: Host-associated > Arthropoda: Insects > Digestive system...
GGAGTCTAATCATTGAAGTTTTTTTCATATTCTTGTTGTTTTTTTATGTCGTCGCTTGCCGTCATTCCCGCGTAGGCGGGAATCTCCCTGCTAAAATATTGACAGTTGTTTCCTCTTCGTTTCATAAGCAGAAAGATAAGAAAAAACATCCTGAGTAGTATGCAAAATCCCGTGCTTTCTACACGTTTCGTGGAATAGTTTTGAAAGTTCCGAGTGGTTCGGACTCGAGCATTGGTAGGCGTTTCCGTAAGTCGCAATGTATTTTTGTTTCATTCCCGGAAATGTTTTGTCTAAACTTTCGTAGAAAAAATCACGACTGCCGTCTCGCATCGTTGTACCAAAGCCAAAATACAAAATCCCCTTCACTTTCGCTCGCACACAATAGTCCAAAATGCCTTTCAAATTTTCCACATCGTCGTTGATAAACGGCAAAAGCGGACAAAGCCAAACAACCGTCGGAATGCCTGCGTCCCGCATCACTTCAAGCATTTCGAAACGCTCAAACGTCGTCGAAACATTCGGTTCTATTTTTTTGCACAAGTTTTCGTCATACGTTGTAAGCGTTGTGCTGACCACGCATTTTGTTTTATCGTTGATTTGTTTCAAGAGGTCAAAATCTTGCAAAATTCGTGTGGATTTGGTCAAAATACTCACCCCAAAATTATACTTCAAAACCAATTCCAACATTCCCCGTGTGAGCCGTAATTCCTGCTCAAGCGGAATATATGGGTCGCACATCGCACCTGTCAAAACCTGTACAGGCTTGCGTTTTTTCTTGAATTGATTTTCCAAAATTTTTAATGCATCTCGCTTGACTTCAATATCCTCAAAATCGTGATTGAGTTGATAACATTTGCTCCGACTATCGCAGTAAATACAGCCGTGCGTGCAACCTCGGTAAAGATTGATGCCGTTTTTTGGTGATAGTATGGTTTTATAGTCAGCGTAATGCATTGTGTGTTTGTTCCATCATTGCAAGGTCGTTTTATTGCCGTCATTGCGAGCGAAGCGAAGCAATCTAGATTGCTTCGGCACTGCGTGCCTCGCAATGACGATGTTGTTAGCCTTTTTCTATCGTTCGCAAAGCACGCTTGATGATGTATTGCGTTTCTTTCGTGTCGCTTTCTTTTGCCCAGCGTTTGCAGAGGTTTTGAACGAATTTGGGTTGTGTTTTACTCGCATCGTTCAACCAGTTTGCAACGCTGTTTTGCACGTATCGCGATGGGTCGGATTTCAACGGTTCTAAAATCGGCAAACCCAATTCCGGAGCTTCTTTCAGTTCTTTGATATGTTCGCACCAAACCCCACGCGGACGCGTAGCCTCGCTCGCAAAACGCCGAACATTTTCGTCGTTATCCAACGACCATTTTGTCAAGATTTCTATCGCTTTTTTCGGCTGTTTCACGATGTGATGTCGAACCGCAGACCACGCAGATTCTCGAACATTAAAATGTTTGTCGGCAGCAAACGGCTTTATGTTTTTCAAAGCATCCGAAAGGCTCAAACCGCCTTTATTTCCTGTGATTTCCGCTGCCCAACTCCGCACAAAATCCGACGTTTCATTGGCTAATTTTTTCAACAATTCGTTGTCGTTATTCGCATAAATTTGCTCGCCAAGTCCAACTGCAACGGTGTATCCAATGCTTATCGATGTTGGCTTTTTGATGTCTTTAACCTTTTTTTGAATAGGCAAAAAATACTGTTTTCGGTTGTGTTTGTCCAACATTGTTTTCAACAAAACAAGTCGGTCAATCGCTAGAAATTCAACCAAATTAGCACATTCTATGTCTCCACGACTCAACTGTTCCAAAACTTTTTTTGGAATGTCTTTCATTGTTCGTGCACCTGTTCGTTTTTGCATTTTATTTTTTAAGTATTTCCGCCAAACACTCCCACTCTCTTTTGTGATGTGCGTCCATTTCTTTGAAAAAATGTTTGTTATAAACAATTCGAATAAAAGGATCCAGCACTTTTCCAAAACCCTTGAAACCAATACGAATATGTTCTTTTAGCAACAGCCCGTTTGGCGTATCTGCAAACTCTAATTCCAAATAGCCCGGAAGAGAAATTCCAAATTTTCTCATCTGATAAACAATTTTCGTTGGTCTATTAGCCGTTCTTATAATCGCATGAAACTTCATTCTGTATTTTTTGCCAATGTTTTGGTCAAAATAAATCAAGTTGCCAAGCGGCTTATTCTTTCCTTCTTTTACGACACGAGCCTCATAGTGTTCCTCTCGCAACCAATGCGCATAAATTTCGGAGGGCAAATTAGTCATAAAATCATAAAAATCAGACGCTTTCGCTAATGCCAATTCGCTTTTCATGGAATGTGTAACCATCTCTAAATCTGTTAAAACTATGTAACAATAAAATCAACAAAAATATTCGGTGTATGCACCTGCTCCGGTGCAATACTTCCAACATCAACAAGCTCGCCAACCTCAGCAATAACAAGGTCTGCGGCGGTTGCCATCAACGGATTCATGTTTTGCGATGTGCCTCTATACACCAAGTTTCCGCTCTTGTCGCCAACGCTCGCACCAATCAGCGCAATGTCCGCACGCAACGGTTTTTCAAGCAAAAATTCTTTGCCATCCACCGTGATTTTTTCTTTGCCATTTTCAACCAATGTACCTAAACCCGTCGGTGTAAGCACCCCGCCCAAACCCGCGCCAGCCGCACGAATGCGCTCGGCTAACGTGCCTTGCGGGACAAATTCTACTTCGAGTTTTCCTGCATTCATCAAATCAATCGCCAAAGGATTTGTGCCAATATGCGACGCAATAAATTTTTTCACGTGTCCGTTGGCAAGTAGTTTGCCATAGGCTGCATCAGGAAATCCGCCGTCGTTGCAAATCAACGTCAAGTCTTTAATATCGCTCTGACAAAGCAATTCCAGAATTTTCAATGCACTTCTGTTGGCCAAAAATCCGCCAACCATCAGGGTTATGCCGCTCTTTATTTTTGCTACGGCTTGTTCGGGTGTGATTTGTTTATTCATGTTTTTTGTTTTTATGGCTCTATAAAAATCGGAACGATCAAACTACGATCCGCCGTATCCCGTTGCAAATCACCCGTACGACGGCGGTCTTCAACGGCTTGTCGCATCTGCTCTCGACGCATTTGTGCTTCAGTTTGTTGTTGCAAAAAACGCTCCGTTTGACTGGGCTCAAGTACCGTCAAAATTTCTGCGTCACGCTGTTGGTCTAAAACTTCCAAAATTTCACGAAGATCCGTTCGGCCTTCCGAACGTGCATCATCCATCGCTTGAAAACGAAGTTCCGCAAATTTTAAATAAATTTCAAAAACACCTTCAATTTGCGCTTCGTTCAACGCCAAAAAGTCCGCCATTAACTCGGTTTGGCGCGTTGCCGCTACAATTTGTGCATACTCGCGCTCCTCTGCTGTCATCTGCCGAGCAGGTCTTTGTTGCGCAAAACTCATTGCGAATAACGCAAAAATAAGGCTTGCTAAAATAAGTGTTTTTTTCATGTTTTTTGTTGTTTTAAAATGCATTCACCACATCAACCACCGCCTGAATTTCACCTTGTGTCATCACCGGACTTGTCGGTAAACTCAGCACTTCCCGATGAATTTGTTCCGTAATTGGAAGGTGCAAATCAGCCAGCGGCGTGTTCGCATAACACGCTTGTTTGTGCGGCGGAATGGGATAGTGAATTTGTGTTTGAATGTTGTGTTTTTCCAAATGTTTTTGCAGTTCATCGCGCTGCTCGCAACGCACCGCAAACACGTGCCAAACATGCGATCCGTTCTTGTCATCCCGAACGAAGTGAGGGATCTCTATTTTCTCATTCCTAATATGCTCACAATAATACTCCGCAATCCCCCGCAAAACAGCTGTTTCCGCATCCACATAATCCAATTTTATGGAAAGAAACGCCGCCTGAATTTCATCCATTCGGCTGTTCACACCACGAAACGCACTGAAGTGTTTTCGCTCCGAACCGTAATTACTAAGGGCTCGGATGGTTTTTGCCAATTCCGGATCTTTTGTCGTTATCGCTCCACTATCGCCCAAAGCACCCAAATTTTTCGCAGGATAAAAGCTGAAACCTGCAGCATCACCAAGGTTTCCGGTGCGAATACCGTTCCACGTTGCACCAATCGCTTGCGCGTTATCTTCGATAATTTTCAGATTATATTTTTTCGCAAGTTGCTCAAGTTTCTCACTCCAAACGGCCTGTCCATAAAGGTGTACAAGCATTATCGCTTTGGTTTTTTCGGTGATTTTTTCCTCGATTTTATCGATGTCGATGTTGTAGGTTTCGATGTTTGGCTCAACCAAAATCGGTGTCAAACGATTGTCGGAAATAGCGATTATTGTTGCGATGTAGGTGTTTGCAGGAACAATAACTTCGTCGCCTTCTTGCATAATGCCAAGCTCAACATAGCCGCGCAAAATCAATCGCAAAGCGTCCAAACCATTACCAACAGCAATGGTCTGCGAAGGTTCTGCACCAATATAATTCGCTAATTTTTTTTCAAAATTTTCGTTCTCTTTGCCGAGCAAATACCAACCGCTATCGATTACTCGATTTGCTGCTTCTTTCAGTTGTTCGGCGTATTGTGCATTGATTTTTTTTAGGTCTAAAAAGTGTATCATTGGTTTAAAAATTCCTTGTAGTCTCGAATGTATCCCGCCGGATCATAAGGTTTTGACGCCAAAACCAAACACACCGCACCCTCCGAAAAATCAGACATTTCACGCCAAACATTGTTGCCAATATACAGGCCAACATTGGGTTTGTCAAGCAAAAAAGTTTCGCGTTTTTTGCCATCATCCACAAGCACCGTAAACCGTCCGTGAGGAGCAATCAAAACCTGCTCGTTGTCCTTGTGCGCGTGACCGCCACGCAGTTCGCCAGTCGGTACGTCGTAAAGCCAAAACACGCGCTTGATGTCGAACGGAATTTCTTTGCTGTTTTCAACCACGCTCAAATTCCCTCGAGAATCAATGATTTTGGGCAGTTCGATAAGGTATGGAAAGGTCATATTTTCTTAAAAAAAGTCATGTTTTGGTAATGCTCCGCTTGGTCACTCACAGAACGGGGGTAACAAAGGATACACAAAGATACGAAAAAGAATTGAACCACACAAGTTTTCAACGAAGTAAAATCAAAAATAGTTTTTAGTTACACAATCACACCACTTCCCAAGCATAATTTGGAATTTTCGTCGTAAATAACGCCAAATTGTCCAGAGGCGATGCCTTGGATTTTTTCAGACGATTCGATCGTGTAAATATCGTTGGTTTTGCGTAGTTTTCCGCGTGTAAATTCGGGCGTGTGACGAATCTTGAACGTGATATCTTTTTCGTCGGAAAAATCGCCCCAAAGGTCTTTTGTGATAAACTCAAACCCTTGCAAATTCACGGTTTTCCCGTATTGCGCTTCAGGATTGTAGCCTCGCGATGCAAAAATCACATTGTTTTCGATGTCTTTTTTCACACAAAACCAAGGCCCGCCACTTAGCCCCAAACCCTTGCGCTGACCGATGGTATGAAACCAATAGCCTTTGTGTTTGCCCAAAATTTTTCCGGTTTCGTTGTCCACAATCAAGCCTTCTTTTTCGCCCAAATAGCGCCGAATAAAATCGTTGTAATCTATCTTTCCCAAAAAGCAAATCCCTTGGCTGTCTTTTCGGTCAGAACTCGGCAAATTCGCTCGTAGCGCGAGTTCCCGAACTTCGCTTTTGAGTAAGTCGCCAATCGGAAACATCAATTTTCGGATTTGCATCGGGTTGATTTGTCCTAAAAAATAGGTTTGATCTTTTATCGTATCTTTCGCCGTGGAAAGATAAATTTCCTCAGCGATTTCAGTGGTTGTCGCATAATGTCCGGTTGCAATTTTATCGAAATCACGACCGTATTTTTCATCAAAACTTCCGAATTTTATCATCTTGTTGCACATCATATCCGGGTTGGGCGTTTGGCCTCTGCGAACCGCCTCAATCGTGTAACTAACCACGTTTTCCCAATATTCATCGTGCAACGAAACAATCTCAAATTTGCATCCGTATTTTTTTGCGATGTACGTTGTGATTTCAATATCTTCTTCCGACGGACAATCCACATAACCGTGTTCATCCTCCATGCCGATGCGAATATAAAAAATCGTCGGCTCGAAACCCGCGTCTTTCAAGCGATGCACGATGACAGAACTGTCAACGCCTCCAGAAACTAATGCTGCGATTTCCATTTATTTTTCATTTTTTTTCGCCTCGTCCCAATACACATTCATCTCGTCCAAAGTCATATCGTGAAGCGATTTTCCTTTCTGAATAGTCTGTTCTTCAAGATGGTTGAAACGCTTGATAAATCGCTGATTCGTGCGTTCGAGTGCATCGTCAGGATTCACATTTATGAAGCGTGCATAGTTGATTAATGCAAACATTAAATCGCCAAATTCGGCTTCAATGCGTTCGTGCGTGCCGTTCGTTTTTAACTCGTTTCGCATCTCACGAAACTCCTCAATGACTTTTTCCAAAACCTGATCGGCATTGTCCCAATCAAAACCAACACCTCTCGCCTTTTCCTGGATTCTGTAGGCTTTGACCATTGCTGGCAAACTTTTTGGAACACCTTCCAAAACGGTTTTTCGACCTTTTTCTTTGAGCTTAATCGCCTCCCAATTTTCCTTGACTTGATCCGCATTTTCAGCCTTAACATCCGAAAAAATATGCGGATGACGAGAAATTAATTTTTCACTAATTTCATCAATCACATCATCGATGGAAAACGCCTTTTTTTCCTCCGCAATTTTCGAATAAAAAACCACGTGAAGGAGCAAGTCGCCAAGTTCTTTTTTGATTTCGTCAAGGTTGTTATTAAGCACCGCATCCGAAAGTTCGTACGTTTCCTCAATCGTTAGATAGCGTAGGGTTTCAAACGTTTGCGTTTTGTCCCACGGACATTCCGCACGAAGCTTAGACATTATATCCAAAAGGTCATTAAATTTTTTCATATCTGCAAAGATACGAAAAAATTCCGACATATTATTTTAATTTTTCATCTTGAAAAACTTGCCATAGGTCAGCGATTTCCAAAGCCATTCAACAGGTCCGTATTGGAAGCGTTGCAACCAAAGTTTGCTCAAATATACTTGAACAACAAAAATCGCAAGTGCTAGAGCCAAGCCAAGAGCAGGCCCGATTTGTCCGTAAAATCCTAAACCAAAATTATAGAAAATAAGCACACAAACGATGGATTGAAACAAATAATTGCTCAACGCCATTCGTCCTGCATAGCCCAGCGGTGCAAATATCTGTTTCCTTTTTTGATAGAGCAACACGAGCGATGTCATATAGAAAAGAGCGAGTCCTAAATCGCCAAAAAATCCTGCTCCAATATGAACAACTTCAAAAAACGAGTAAATATCTCCAGCCTTTAAGTTTCCTGAAATAAATTTCACTACGCTTAACGGAAGACCAACAATAAGGCCCCATAGCCAAATTTTCTTTAGTGTTGGAAGATTGGCTTCGGTGTTTTGAAAAAGTCCTTTTTTCCCAGCATAAAGTCCCAACAAAAACAAGGGAAATATGATAAATCCAGCTGCAAAAATGTTTGGCAACAAAAAGAGCGTATCTGAAACGCGTTGTGCCTGAATTTCTGCGAAGGTTCCATAGCGAAAAGCCTGAAATGACGCGGCAATTCGGCTTTCCATATCGTCAAATAAGGTTTGTGACGCATCACTCAAAATATCGGGATAAGCCATTTTTGTTAAAGCGAGTGAGCCAAATATCATTGCCATAACTAATAAAAAACCGATGAAAATTCCAAACGCCCATCGAAGAATTGTTTTGGGATTTCGATTGAAAAAGAACGGCAGTAAAAAGCCGAACAATGCGTAGGCCGTAAGCACATCGCCCGACCAAACAAAAAATGCGTGGACCAAACCAATTAGCAATAAAATGCAGAGTCGTTTGTAGAACAACATTCGCGGATTGTTGGTTTTTTCTTTGGCGCGTTCAAAAAAGATGAAAAATCCTAATCCGAACAAAAATGCGAACATTGTGTAGAATTTTCCTGCGACAAAAACATCTGTAAACGAGACGATTGCTGTATTCCAAAAACCTGTCAACTCGCCCCAAAACCCTTTGCCTAAAATATGAAAATAAGTGGCTGGTCCGCTAAACACAGCCATATTGATAATTAAAATTCCCAACAGCGCAAAGCCACGAATGGCGTCGATAGAGCCAACGCGTTCTTGCAACAAGACCGGTTGTGCGGTTGATTTTTTTGGGGTTTCTTGTGTGTTAGTTTGTGTTTGTGTTTCCATTGTTTTTGTATTCAAGCCACAAAGATACGAAAAAAATCCGAAATATTAAAACGTGTTAAAAACTACCAAATTTTAACATTTGGCACACGAGCACTCCGAAAAGCAAGGCAAGTGTGGCAACTCTGGCAAGTGCGGGAGTGGGGGTAGTGGCGGAAGAGGAGGAATGCGTGACATTTTGAGGAGGGTTTAAGGGGTCTAACTGGTTAGTTTGAGGAGGGAAGTTAGGGGCGTGAATTAAACTGTTCTTCTCTTTTTGCTTCGTTTTTCAAGTACAAAATTACGAAATGTTTTTGGAAAATTTACACATGTTGAAAAATAAAGAAACGAAAGTTCGGGTAGATGAAAAAAAAGAAGAAAATTCATGTTTGAGAATCAATGGTTTTCGTAAAAAAAAGCGAACTTTTGTGTCTTTTTTTTGCACGTCTTTATTTTTTCTCAAAAAATAGTTGTACCTTTGTATATGGATATCATTGTTATACATTCACAAAAAAAGTGGAACATCTCCAAAAAGGAGCTGAATATTTTCAGTAAAGAGGAAATTGAAAGCACGCTAAAGCAGTTCAATCAGTCGTGTTCGGGCGTTTATTATATGATGGATTATTACCATCAACAAATCATTACCGACAGTCCGTCGTCGCCCATTTTGTGCGGGCATCCGAAAGAGATTGCTGACAAAGAGGGCTTTGGTTTTTTGGAGCGTATTCTTGTTCCTGAGGAGCAAATTTGGGCAAGCCAAATGAATGAGGCTGGCTTCGATTTTTTCTTCAATCACGATGAAAAAAAACGTATGGATTTGAGGCTTTCCTATGATTTGAAGGTAAAGACAATTAATGGCACAGAATTCACTTTGCATCACAAACTTACACCATTCCGATTGTGCAAAAATGGCAACCTTTGGTTGGCGTTGTGCCACGTCATAGAAGTTGCGAACAAAGATATAAAAAACGTCAATATGGTTGATGCTGTCGATGGCAAAAAATACAACTTCACAAATGGTAATTTTCTTTTGTCGAAAGACGAGGTTTTGACTTATCGGGAAAAGCAGATTTTAACGATGCTCGCCAAAGATATGACGGCACAACAAATCAGCAAAAGTTTGTCGATTTCGTTGCCTGTTTTTAATCGCCACAAGCGAAAAGTTTTCAATAAACTTGGCGTTGATAAATCCACGAGTGCGATTCATAAGGCGCATACGGAAGGGTTGATTTAACCGAATTTTCAGCGTGCGTATCGCCAGCGGCGATAGCCAAGAAACCCTACAGCAGAAAGGATTACAAGCGCTGTTGGCAATCCTAAAACGAGTAGCAACCATCTGTTGCGTTCTGCGTCGATGCGTTGTCTGTCGAGCAAGCGCAACACGATTGTTCTTGCACGCAAATCCAACAAAAATGTTCCGTCCAACAAATAATTTACGGCATTCACAAAAAATGTTTGGTTGTCGAAAATTTGTCGTGTGTAAGGATCAAAGCCCATCGGAAACGGCTCGCGATGCTCGAAATGGTAACGGTTTGTAACGATATCAGCATCGGAAAGGACAATCATTTTTGTTGGCACACTTTGATATACCATTGGAAAATCAAGGCGTTCCAAACCGCGCGCCATGCGGTGTCTAAAGTGCGATTCGAACGAGCCTTCCAACAAAACAGCAACTGGAAGTTGGCCGCGTTGAAACTGATTCATGTTTGGTCGTTCTCGCAAAAGATTAAAATTGATAATCGCTGGAATGCCCGTCACTCTTGTATGTGGCGAGGTTGTCAATAAAATTGTTTTTTGAATATCGTTTTCCAACGTATCGATTGACGAGATAAATTCAGCACGAATTGGATTCAAATTTTTGACGATTGGATGTTGATTTTGCGAGATCAAAATCGGCAAAAGTGGCCACGGAAAAAATTCGGTTTGCGGTCTGTCGCCAACATGTCCCGTAACGACTGGAACAGAGCCAGACACCAAGTCTGCGATAACATTTGCATTTACTCTTACGCCGTGACGAAACAGCATTTCGTTAAAGCCGTGATCAAAACCAATCGCAAACTGTTCGTCGCGTCCACGTAGCGAATCCAACGATGCATCGCTCGCCTCCAACGCCCAAAGCACACGTCCGCCACGCATGATAAATTGGTCGATGGTCCACATATCAACATCGGATGCGCGGTATCTCGGACGAACAATAATGATTGCATCAAACCTTGGCACAAAATCGTTTGCAACTTCGCAAAAACGCAGTAAAGTCAACGGATCTTGATTGATTCGCACACGCTCAACATCGTAAAAACCAGACAACGCCCACATCGCTTCTAGCGTTTCAAACACATTCGCCATGCCGTAGCCATCAAGGAATGCAACGGTTTTTCGTTCGGTTTGTGTGAGCATATAAATCGCTGAAGTCAGTTGGTATTCCAGCGTTTGAATGGAATGGTTTAGCACTTCATCGGGCGACAATCCCATTTGTGTTTGTAGCAACGCTACTGCCAATGTATCGCCTTGAAAAACCACTTCCGCCGCTGGAAAAATGGAACGTCGAACAACGCCGCCTCTCTCTCGAACCTCCACATTTGTCGGCTCAATCCCGCGATGGCGCAACTCCAAAGATTTTCGTCCGCGCTCAACGCCGTCACGAATATTATACAAGTTTACAAACTCAAAATGCACGTTGCGATTTCTCGCACGAAACTCTTCCAACATATCACGCGTGGCATTTCGCAAACGCCTGAAACCGGGCGGTAAATCGCCATCGAGATAAATGATAAACTGCACCTCATCGTCCAAATTTCGCAACAAATATCGTGTGTTTTCGTGCAACGTGTGACGCCTTTCCGACGTTAAATCCAAACGCAAAAACATGAACGAAACCGCAACATTCGCAACGATAACGCAAGCCAAAACTTTTCCGAAAAAAGTCATTCGATCGTTTAGCGATTTTTTTTGTGCTTGCAATTGCATCAGTGTAAGTGTAATAAACAACGCGCTAACGCTCAAAAAATAGGTTACATCTTGAATATCAATCACGCCACGGCTCATCGACGTGTAATGAATACTCATGCCTAAATCTTGCACAAACGTTTCGTGACGTCCAAAAAATCCACCAATCAAATTAAAACCAAACAGCATAAATCCGCTCACAATAACGCCCAAAATAAACGCAACAATTTGGTTTTTTGAAACCGCCGAAAGAAAAATACCGATTGCCGTGAAA
>Ga0209755_10007869_pt1 | contig 11494 bp, 11 predicted proteins | sample TergutCo191P1_FD_187301 | JGI IMG/M metagenome (GOLD analysis project Ga0209755, IMG submission 187301) | Cornitermes sp. P1 segment gut microbial communities from Petit-Saut dam, French Guiana - Co191P1 (SPAdes) (version 2) | ecosystem: Host-associated > Arthropoda: Insects > Digestive system...
TTACGTGCTATCTCTACTCCGTTCCCGTTCGTTTCCGTTATCTTTACCAGCAGCCCGCTGCCGTCGTACTCTTTCCTTATTCCGCCTCTTGCGTAATATATAAATCCTGCTTCGCTTTCTGCTCCCTTTCCGTCCCTGCTCTCTATCCTCTCGTACAGCCTCTCAGGGTAATTCACGGGTATCCATACGCCGGCGACTACAGGCTCGTACACCCTAGGCACTCCCCCTTCGTCCACAAGCGTCAGATTCCCGTTTCCTATCTCTTCATAATACCTTGGCGTGTCTGCTAACATCGCGTACCTGTTCAGCGCTCTTAACTGTTCGCTTCGCGCCCTAATGGCTTGCAGTTCGTTTAACTCTCTCAAGGCCGGCTGGTATATCCCGTTGTATACTTCATTTGCTATCTCTATTGTCTCAGGGTATTCTTTGCTTATTCCTTCATAACTATTGTATATCTGCTCAACTAACGCTTGCATTTTGGCAAGCGTTTGTGTATCTACTGCTGTTGTCCCTCGGATTATTCTGCTGTCTACTGCCGCGTACCAGCCTGCTCCCATGCTCCCCTGTACTCTCTCTCCGCTTATGTACCTACGGCTTACTCTGAACCCGCTCCCGGGTATTTCTATGTCTTCCGCTTCTAACAGGTATTTCCCGCTCGTCACTAATACTGGATCGCCTTCTAATGCTTCATTCACTAACTCAATATATTTTTCCCCTGCATATGCTCTTGCCTTATCTATTAATGTCAGTATATCTCCTTGCTGTGTTCCATCTAGGTTAAAGAAAACTCCATCAAGATCAGCCATAGCTCTCAGAGCCTCGTTGTATAACCTTACTGCTTCCTGATAATCTATTTCTTTTTGCGTTGGCCCGCTCGATTGGCAGGAACAACCGAATATTTCAAGATAATCCGGAGGGCATTCGCATGGGGATGGGGGCGGGGGATTTTTAACCTCACTCCCGTCACTCGCGTATAGGTTTGGTACGGCTATTATTAAGATACATACGCTAAAAAATGTTACTAAACAGGATTTCAGCGGCTTCACGGCATACCTCTTTGAAAGGGTAAAAAAACAGGCTTTAGTTAACTTCATCTCTTACCCCTTTTATATAAAAAGGTTGTCTGTTTATTATTTTTTTTTGTTATTATGTCCTTCCTTCCCTCTCTTTGTCAATCCTTTTCTTTATTGTTTCTTTGTTTAAATTTGCTTTATAAAAACATAATAAATATAATATAAATATGGTTCTAGAAATAATTATAAAAAACATATTCATTATTTTTTCTGTATTTATATCAATAACGGATATAAACGAAGGAATAATACCGCGAATTGCTTTCATTTTTGCATTAATTATTTTTCTCCCGCTATTAGTTGTATCTAATATAAACATATGGTTTTCAATAATGGGGGCTGTAATAGGTCTGTTTATATTTTTACTTTCATTTTTCATATCAAGGAGAAAGCTGGGTTTAGCTGATGTATGGTATTCGTGTTTAATTGGGTTTATATTGGGACCTTGGTTTTGGTATGTTTCAATAGGAGTTGCTTGTATTTTTGGAATAATATACATTCTGCTTTTTAAAAAACAAAAAATACCTTTTATCCCATTTATGGCGGTAGGAGGAATTACCGCAATAATGATAAAAGGATAACATGAAAAAAATTATTCTAATATTAATAATTCTATTTTGTTTCAGTTTTTCTATACCTGCACAAAGTAATCAATTTATAAGTTTTGATTTTGTCGAACAGCAAATCAGGGAGATATTATATGCTTTTTCTACATATGCCCGTATTTCCATTATAGGAGATGATACTGTAACCGGGACAGCTAGTTTTCAATATAACGGATCTAATTTTGAACAAGCTTTTGATGCGTTTCTAATGTCTAATCGTTTATTTGCTGAAAAAACAAATGATGTTTGGATTGTTTCAAGGATAAATATTACTATAAATAATAATGGTGTAATAATTTTAGACTCATACGATGCTACCCCAACGCAAATATTTGACAAGCTTGCAAGGCAAACCAGTACAACAATATTAAAAGATTTATTACCGACTACACGCTTAACCTTGCATATAGAAGCTTCAAACCCTCATGAAACAGCGGAACTTATAATGAAACCTTTTACAGATTATACAGTACAAACCGGTACGAATTATTTATATATAGCCAGATCACAAACAGCATCTATCGCTCCTTTAATGCCGTCAGTTACAGGTTATATTAATATTTATGAAAGTAATAATAAATATGAAGTAGAAATCGAACAAGCTCGGTTAGGTGATATCTTTGATCGTTTATTCCAAATATCAGGACGGGAATACGTTTCTTTCATAAGAGCGGATCAAGTTCTTAACAGATCAAAATTCAGCGATAAAATTTTTTCTGACACATTAAACATTATTTTAGAGCAAGCCGGCGGTGAGTATCTGGAAATTAATAATATATTTTATCTTTTTCCTATACAGCAAGCTGATATTATTACTAATCTAAGAAATACGGAAAAAAATTGGGAAGTATTTGAAACAAAATACCGGCCTGTGTCAGAAATAATATCTAGTATTCAAACACGTTTTGGAAATTTACAAATAATTACATTATCAGATAATAATACGTTTTTATCTTACGTCGATCGGAATACAGCTAATGACATTAATACATTTATTCAAACTGCCGATATTCCATATCAATCTGAACCAATACGGTTACGGTTTATCAGAACAGAAGATTTATACCGGTTTTTACCTCCATCTGTCAGAAGAGAAAATATAGTTGATGCAGGTGATGGAAATACCTTTTTCTTTGTTGGGAGTCCGGAAAGAAGAGAAATATTTTTAAAAGATTTAGAAATAATAGATAGGCCGCAGCCTCGTATCCGATATGATATATTTATTATTCAAGTACATGACAGTACAAACTTAAACTGGAATGCTCAAGCTGAAATGCGCTCATTAAGACCGGGCGATCGCACAATGGTAACTGGTCAATTAGGGAATCTATTAAATCTCAATTTTGATATAATAACTGTTTTTGGTTATCAATTTGCCGCAAGATTAAACCTTGCAATAGCAGAAAATAAAGCAAGTGTTTTTGCAGATACCACACTTTTTGGTCTTTCGGGACAGAGTATTAGGTTTCAAAATACAAGCACTTATCGTTATCGAGATTTTACAATTGACCCTGACACAGGAAGACAAATAAATACCGGTATTACAAGAGAGATAGTATCTGGTTTATTATTAGAAATTCAAGGGTGGGTATCAGGAGATGGAATGATTACCACAAGCATAACTGCTTCCATTTCAAAACGAGGTGCGGATGTTTCTTCAACTAACGGCAACCCTCCGCCTACATCAGAAAGATCGTTAACGACTCAAATTCGCGCCAGATCAGGTGAAATTGTTGTTTTAAGCGGATTACGGCAGAATGATACTACAATAGTTGAACAACGCACCCCATTTCTCTCAAAAATTCCTCTGCTAGGCTGGTTGTTTACGAGTAAAAATAATTCATCAGAAAACACACAAATGATAATTTATTTAGTACCTCATGTTGATATGGCAAATGATGAATATACAATAGACGGTTTAAAAACAACTTCTATTTTATCTCGTTTTGTAGAACCATATCTGGATAATTTATGAATATTCCTCTTCTAAGCCCAGTCTTTTGCGCAACTAATAATATTATTATATTAGATCACAAGGATAATAGTGTAATCTTCGGGTTATTAAATAATAATGATGATGTTTTAAAAAACAGAATTAAAAAAGCTTTTTCTCAGTATATATGTATTTTCCAAGAAATAGACAACGCTAATTTTAATATAAAAATATCTCAGTTATATTCTGAACAGCATGATAATATTACACTTACAAATGATGCATCTGCTAAAAAAAGCCGGCATACAATTATAGATCAAGTTGCTGACGATGCACCTATAATTAATTTATTAAATAGTATTTTTTTAGAAGCAATATCAAAAAGGGCTTCAGATATACATATTGAATCAGAATTAAATGAAACTATGATTCGTTATCGAATTGACGGTATATTAATAAAAATAAAGACAATTACTCAAGAACGTTCAATGGCTATATCCGCACGATTAAAAATTCTTGCTAATTTAAACGTACTGGAAAATAGGCGGCCTCAGGACGGACACATTGATATAAAAACAGACTCATATTCACTTGATGTTAGAATATCAATAATTCCTTCTATATGGGGTGAATCAATTGTCCTTAGACTTCTTAACCGTACAGATACTCCTTTAGAACTTGATTCCCTGGGATTTTCGGCGAAATATACAGAATACATTAATAAATTACTGGCTATACCATCAGGATTAATCTTAATTACCGGTCCTACAGGATCAGGAAAGACAACAACGCTAGCGGCAATACTTAATAAACTTAACAGAGACAGTAAAAAAATAATTTCAGTCGAGGACCCAGTTGAATACCGTATTCCCGGTATAACACAGATACAAGTTCATGAAGAACTTGAATTAACATTTAACAATATTCTTCGGCGAATATTTAGGCAGGATCCTGATATAATAATGATTGGCGAGATAAGAGATATAGAAACTGCTGAGATAGCTGTAAGAGCCGCAATGACTGGGCATTTGGTTTTCGCTACACTTCACACTAATAATGCTTTAGAAGCTGTTTACAGATTACAAAACATGGGTATACCGTCATACATGGTTGCCGCAGTACTTAAAATGATTGTAGCTCAGCGGTTGGTTAGAAAAATTTGCATTGAATGTAATACAAGAGGATGTTCGCATTGTATTCAAACAGGATTCTTGGGCAGGACAGCTATCGCTGAGTTTCTTCCTATTGATATAGTTCTCTCAGATATGATTGCAAAAAGTGTTCTAATTGAACAACTAAGACCTTATTTAAAAGAAAAAAAATATGTATCACTTTTTGATGATGCTAATGAAAAAATAGAATTAGGTATTACAACTGAATCAGAAATTAAAAGAGAGTTAGGAATAGAATTATGAGCAAAAACTCAATGACGCTTTATTTCTCTGAAATGCTGCTTTCGCTGCTTAAAGGGAAGACAAGCCTAATTGATGCTCTTAATATATTATCAAGCGAAGGCATTGATAAAAATATCAGAACTTTTGCATTATTATTATTTACAATAATGAAGAAAGGAAAAAGACTTTCAGAAAGCCTACAGTTAATTGATAATAAAAAAATATCATTTGAACCTATGCATCTTTCTTTAATCACAACAGCAGAAGCAACTGGTAAGATAGACGAGGTACTTGAACGAATAGTATACGACTTAAAAACAAAACAAAAATCAAAAGAGAATGTACAAAACATATTGATTTATCCTTCATTAATAATCGTAATAGCTGTAATCGGAACAATAATAATTATTACAATTGGGCTGCCATTCTTCATTGAAGGAGGATTATTATCTTCTGAAGTTATAAATGATGCAATTTATGGAATAATACTAGCAGGTACAATATTATTATTGGGCGGCGGATTCCTTTTTTATTTATATTATAGAATTTTCTATATTAACTCGCCGGAATATACTGTTTTTTATATACTTGAATTTATGCTTAGAAGTAATATTACATTACAACAGGCGCTTTCCTATTGCTTAATAAACGTAAATGATGCAAAATATAAGAAGGAGCTTGTTATGATTAGGAATGATGTCATATCAGGAGTTTCTCTTTCAATTGCTTTTAAAAAAAGCAAGGTTTTTTCCGGTTATATATCAGGTTGGCTTTCTATTGCAGATACAAATGGTAATATTATTGACATTTGCAAAAATATAAAAATGTTTTATGAAAATAGAGATTATAAAAAACGTGAAACTGCGGCAAGACTAATTGAACCTGTAATAATACTTCTGACAGGTTTTTATATATTAATATTAATATTAACTGTTGTATTACCGATGCTGACATATGCAGGAGGAATTTTATGAAATTTAAATATGATTCAGGATTTACATTTGTAGAAACAATAGTAGCAATTTCAATAATTTTAATCTTAACCGCTATTGTTGGGTTTACAGCTATTAGATATATAGATAGATCCCGTGTGTCTGCATGCCGCAATCAAATTGAGATATTCAGGTTGTCACTTCAATCTTATTATATTGATTGCGGACAATATCCAACTGAAGCACAGGGATTACTGGCTTTATGGGAAAAACCAATTATATCTCCAGTTCCTCAAAACTGGTCTGGTCCTTATGTTGACAGAAAGATCCCTAATGATCCATGGAATAACAGTTATTTATATAAAAATCCGGGTGATTATAATCTTCCGTTTTCAATAATATCATATGGAGCTGACGGAATAACAGGCGGAGAAGGAATAAATGCGGATATCAATTCATGGGACTGATAATGGCAGCTCATTTTTAATTGCATTAATTCTCATTTTTATTTTATCTACTATGATTATATTTTTAATACCTTATGTTTTATCTTTTCAAAATTTTGTAAACGATTATAAAGTACAAGTGAAATACTCAATAGAGCAAAATAATATGGAGATAATGAATTTATATGACATATATTGAAGTAATTGTCGCATTAATTATTCTAAGTATTTTTTTCATTGGAATTTCCCAAATACTCTTACCTATACATAATGCATGGGAAAAATCATTAAATGATCTTAAAACGGCTAATTCAATACGTTTTTTAGCAGATTCATTTAAAAATGAATGCATAAAAACAGATAGGAATATTGATAGTTGGAAAAATAATGTTAAAATCATTAAAGAATTAGAGTCTATAGAGGTTATAGAGTATAAAAAAAACGGAATCTTATATGCCCTGAAAGCCATTTGCAATATTGCAGAAGAAAAAATTGAAATATTAGGACTTTGCGTTCCATGAGAAAAATAATTATACCGCGAAAAGATCATGAAGTATATTTTCTGCCCGGTTTTGAAGATAATAGAAAAAACGGATCAATGAAACAATATATATTAGATAATATTGTAAAATTACATCCGGGTTTTTCAATAAAATCAAAACTTGATATAAAAATAATTAAGTTTAATAAAATACGATGGATAATGATTACTGTAATGGAAGAAGAAAATTTAATAGAGTATAAACTTATTAATAAAAATTCATTTCTTTTTACCAATACATCCGTAATGCTTAATGACAAAAATTTTATTAATAACGGGATAAAAATAATTAATGATGAGAAAATAGGTTTTGATTCATTAAAAAATGAACCTATTTCTATTCCTGTAGGCAAATATGAGGAAAACACTCATAGAAAATTAGAGGAAAAAATAAAAAAAATATCTTTAAGATTTGCTGTTTTTAAGAAAAAGATACCGATATGGTTTATGCTTTTTTCAGGAATTGTACTAATAATAGCTATAATTCTAATAATATTTATACATAATGTTTCCAAATATGATAGTGAAAGATATATTGTAAATATATTACATCCGCAGCAAGAGGAAAATAATATAACAATAAACACGCAAAAGAAATATTTACCGCCAATTATCGAAATATTAGCTTCTATTTCAACAGATGTTACTGAAGCCGGAGGAAAAATAGTACAATGGCAATCCGGCGATCATGTAAATCCTTTTTTTTCAATCCAAATACAGGGGATTGATTTAATAAATACTTATCGTATGTTCATTAAATATGATTATGTAACATTACAGGATATACATGAAATACGATACGGAGATAATAATCCCTATATTCTAATAGGATTGAATATAAATGAAGCAGAATATGCTGTATCTTCAATTAATTCGTTTCCTATGTATGATGATATTTTTAATATTTTTACAGAATTATCAGCAGTTTTTCTTAGAAATAATATTTCAATTAATTCAGAAATACTTCCTACCGCAGGTAATAAATACCAAATTTATTCAATTAATTATTCAACGATAGGCTGGAATATAATATTGTCATTTGATACAATTACAGATTATTGTTATAAAAATAATTTACATATAAAAAATCTTGATATTAATTTTAATAATAATATTTTTTATATAAATTGTACTTTATCATATAATGATGATGAATATATTTCTAAAAATATTATTTCCGATGAAAAATTTAATATTCCTACAGCTTTTGGTTATTCAAGAATAGAATCATTTTTATCAAATACAGATACAGGAAGTATAAATAATAATGAAAGATTAATTGAAAATAATGAACCAATTATTGGATCAATAAAAGATGAAAACAATAATATTATATTTTTTAGAGATAATTCAAATGGGAAAATACAAGTGAGAATAGAATAATGAAGAAATATTATTATTTAAACATATTTTTTTTCTTAGTTATTAATTTTTCATGCAGCACTACTGGAATTAATAAAAATGAGATAAATATAAGCGGAATGATTTATGATTTTGCAAATAGGCCGGTGCCATATTGCGAAATACAATTAAATGATAAATATTTTGAAAGTACCGATATAAATGGGAGATTTTCATTTCCAAAAATACCTATTGGAATTTATGTAATTTCTGTACGAAAAGAAGGTTTTGAAAATTATTCAGAAGAAATAGTAATAAAAGAACTGGATCAAATAATTTACATCCGTATTCCTTCACAGTTACAATTATTGAATCTTGCGGATGAAGCTCTAACATCCATGAACCTTAATTTGGCAGAAGAATATATTGAAAGGGCGTATCAAATAGATGGAAAAAATATAGAAATGTTATTTTATTATGCTACCGTAAAATTCCGCCAACATAAATACGAAGAAGCTATACAATTTCTGGAAATTGCTAAAAATCTTGGATCGAAAGATATAAATATTGATCGATTCTTAGAAATATTAAAAGGTTTATTATAATGATAAAAAGTAAAATAATGCAAACTATTATTTTAATTATAGTTTTTATGATATTTTCATGTATTGATTTAAATACAAACCTGCCGCCTTTTATAATTACAACTCCTGTATGTTCAGTTTCTAATTCATCTAATAACTTAATATATGCAGATATTTCATTTGCCTTTTTTAATAAATCTGGAAAAAATATCGAAAGTATAACTGTTTCATTTATGCTTTTTGATTTTAAAACTGAAAAAAATCCGTTTATCGGAAGTAATTTATTTGAATTAACTAAAATAATTACAATTTTACCTAATGAAAGCAAAGATATTATATTATCATTAGATAAATTTATAACTATTGTCCCATTAGAACCATATTTAATAGATTTTTTCTATGTATTAAAAATTAAATACACCGATGGCAGTATATGGCAAGATAGGTTTGGATTATATGTTATATAAAAAATTATTTTTTTTCTTTTGGCTAATAATAATTTCTTTAATATTATCAGTTTGCGCATTAGATAAAAATATTGATATTCAAAATGAGTTTTCTGTTTCGGAACGAAAATGGACATTTATTATTTATATGGCGGCGGATAATGATTTAGAATATGCAGCTATAGCTAACTTTAAAGAATTAGAAGCTGTAAATTATGGAAATACACCGATTTCAATTCTTGTGCTTTTAGATCGTTCTCCATATTATGATATGACAAATGGTAATTGGTCAGGAACAAGACTTTATGAAATTAAAACGGATATTTATAATACGGCATTAATTAATTCAACTCGGCTTAACTGCCCTGAGTTAGGGTTAACCAAAGATACTGACGTTAATCTAAATACCGCTGATCCGCTGGTTCTTTCAAAATTGATTGATTTTTCAAAAAGGGTATATCCTGCAGAAAATTATGCCTTAATCATTTGGGGACATGGAACAGGATGGCGTTCTAACGCTGACAGCTTTAATTCAAAATCTCCATTAAAAGCAATCGCTTTTGATGATACACATGGGCAATATATGTCATTACCTGCTTTTGGAAGAGCTATTGAAAATAAAGGTTTGTCAGTTATAGGATTCGATACTTGTTACGGAGCAGTATTAGAAGTTGCTTATCAAATAAGGAATAACGCAGAAATATTAATTGGTTCTGAAGGAGCAATATTATCATCTGGGTGGAACTATACATCTTTATTTAATGATTTTATAAATAAGCCTGAGCTTTCAATTATTAATTTAAGTGCTTCGATTATAAAACAGTTTAGTGAAAGGTATAGTAGTTTATCAAACGCTACTATTTCTCAGATAAGGCTTTCGCAAATAGAGAATTTATTTATTAAGTTTAATAATTTCACCGGTAATATTGCTAATTCAATAGTAACACAGACCTCCAGAAACATTGTATTAAATGAGATACTGAATAATGTAGAAAGTCATTATTTTACATCTTTTCCTTCAGATTTATATATTGATGTTTTTGATTTTTGTCAAAAAATTAATGCAATCAGAGCAAATATTACAGCAAATGATAACGAAAAAAACGCTATAAATAATGCCGCAGTTGAATTGGATAATGCTCTATCTGCAGCAATACCTTCGTCATGGGCGCAGAACGGAACTACTAAAAAAATCGGCGTTCATGTTATTCCCCTACAAGGTATTAATGTTCCAGCCTCTTCTCACGAATTAGCATATATTAAAAACAGTATGGCAATTGATAAAAGCGCATTTGTTACAAACTCATTACACTGGGTTCCAAATGCTGTACCCCAACCCAACAGTCTGCTAGACAAACTTTTTTATTTTATTTTTTAGAAAAAACATCAAAAAAAGTAATAAGCGTTGACAAAAGGGGTAAAAATAGTAAAAATAGTATAAAATATGCAGCAGCCTGACAGACTTTTTTTGACAAAGAGGTATGCCGTGAAGACGCTGAAATCCTGTTTAGTAACATTTTTTAGCGTATGTATCTTAATAATAGCAAAACCAAATCTGTACGCGGGTGACGGGAGTGAGGTTAAACCCCCGCCCCCATCCCCATGCGAATGCCCTCCGGAATATCTTGAAATATACGGTTGTTCCTGCCAATCGAGCGGGCCAAGCCAGGAAGAAATAGACAGGGCGGTAGCGCTTGCGTTAGAAGAAGAAGCGGCAAGGACAGGGGTATCAATAAATGACCTAAGCGAGGCTTTTGTAAAATCAGTAACCGAAAGAGTAACAGAGGAATTGAAAGCGGCATGGGACAGCGCGAACTCTGTGAGAAACACGGCAGTACCCGGCGACCCGGTTCTTGCGACGACTGGGAGATATCTGTTAGAGGCGGAAGACATAGAAATCCCTGGGAGCGTATTTTCTGTAAGCAGGTCGTACGTAAGCGGTAACGGTGTAACGGGGAGCTACGGGGCCGGGTGGTATGCGTCCGTAGACAGCCGAATAATCCGAGGGACAACAACAATAAACGACGCGCTTGTACAGGAAGTCCGGATATTGGTAAACGAAATATGGGAAATATACCAGCAGATAATAACGCAGTACTCCAGCGCGAAAGACGCGGCGGAGCGAGTATACAGGGACACATATTTACCAGCGTTAGCAAAACTTGAAGAGCTGCAGGAGATACAGGAGGAAAGCAGGCG
>Ga0209755_10007870_pt1 | contig 11494 bp, 7 predicted proteins | sample TergutCo191P1_FD_187301 | JGI IMG/M metagenome (GOLD analysis project Ga0209755, IMG submission 187301) | Cornitermes sp. P1 segment gut microbial communities from Petit-Saut dam, French Guiana - Co191P1 (SPAdes) (version 2) | ecosystem: Host-associated > Arthropoda: Insects > Digestive system >...
TGTTCCTGCATCTTAAATCCTTCCTTTCTGGCCGGAGGTTCCACGACAACAACATGGTCAAAGAAGCCATTACCACTTGCTTTGGATCGCAGGTGGCATCATTCTACAACGAAGGGGTACAAAAACTGGTGCAACACTATTACAAGTGCCTAAACAATGTTGGACACTGTTGAAAATTAGTGTACAGTGTGTATATCAAAAGGCATATAATATATTCTTGTTTTTTTCTTAATAGCCCATCGGAACTTACTTTCTGGATAACATACATACATACATACATGCATACATATTATGCTAAGAGCCAGGATGGTGTAGCCGTTGTAGTGACTAGGCTACAGGTTGGAGAATCCAGGTTTCAAATCCCAGCAAGGGCAAGAGATTTTCTTCTTCTTCAAAATGTTTATGTGACTCAGGGGCCTTTTCAGTGTCCTCTCCACTTGTTGCCATGGTTCTTTCTCAGGGTAAAGTCCTTGGGCTGTGACCTTGACCAATCACTTCCATGTAGTGCCATGGTTAAGAGTGAGTGGAACAATACCTCTGCTTGTCCTGTATGCCTTCATGGCATATACTGGCACAGATTTACTTTTTACTTATAATGTGCATTGGATATGAACATGGAAGAGTAGTTGACTTTTTCTGTAATGCCAACGTAAATATGTCCAGTGAAGGCAGAGTGTGGGAGCTCCAGCACTCTTATTTTTTACCACAATACCAGCATCTAAATCATAAACAACCAAGATGTTGCGCACTAGTTGTTACGTGAACAGCACTTTATTGTCATTGGAACATGTTTTGACCCATTTATATGGTAATCATCAAGGAGTGTTGTTTCAAAAACATGTAGTCAGGTATAATATATATTACAAAATTCCAGTATCCATTTTGCAGACATGCTTCTTGATCATGATTATATTATTATTTGCACAAGTAATCAGTTTCTTAGATACTGAACCCCGTGTTCTATTAAAAAATGGTGTATGTATAGTAAGCACAATATTCTGATACTGTTTTCTTCCAGATTTGCTTCCTAAAATAAACCAATAATCATTCATCGAACAGTTGTGTTTGATTATTTGTTTATTATTGTTGTTAAATGTGACGGGATGAATTACTTCATTGATTTGTACCATAATTGCTATGAATATATTTTCCAGGTTTTATTCCATCAGTACTCATTCAACTTTGTTTTTACTTAGAGTTATGGGGACAGTGTAAACTTTGCGATCAGTATTATATTTTTCACCTTTCATTACATCATTATTCTTGCAGTGTTATTCGTACTTAGAGTTACAGTGGTGGCATACACCTCATTTGTAATGTTTATTTTATGTAATTTTTATGATGAGTTTTAGAAAAAGAATTATAATGAACATTTGTAGTTCACTATAATAGAATCTGCAAAGACAGAGAACTGTCACATGTACCAAACTGTATAAGTGTAAGTCTTGTGGTTGCTTGGAAGATGAATTTGAACTTCACAGAATTAGCAGCATGTAGATGGAGTCTGCAACCTGCCCTTCGACAAACACATTGTCTTCACATCTATCCTAAAGAAGGGTACAGTCACACGAACAATGAATAAGTGTAATTAAAGACAGTTTATGGATTGCTCTTGCAGTGTTTCTTCATAAGTCTGTACCACTAGGAAACTGTTCCAGCAAAATCATTGATGCCATGTGCTTCTATCCATCATCCTACTTCAAGAATGATCATTTTGGTAGAAATATAAATGTCATTGTTTCTGTTACCTCTTATCCAGTTCTTCACCTGTGCTTCTAGATCAGCTCATTTTGCAGTTGCTTACAAAGAGAGAGAGAGAGAGAGTTTGTTCTTCTCTAATTGCATAAACATTTCCACTTGTCTTCTCAATTATGTATCATTTTCTTTGTTCAAGGTGGACAAAAATGCCTTTTGGCTATCCCATTATCATGGTCTTTCATGTACTTTGTCACATGTAATTCTGAACCTACAATACATGTGTCCATAAAGTTCTTTCCCTATTTTAAAAATTTAATACATGAATTACCAAAACAGATGAAAAATACTCTGTCTGTTGCAAATTGTTATTTAACTCAAGAGGTTTGTGTAATTTAGTCCACTTCAACATGAAAACCCATAGTGGCCCCCATTACATCAAGAAGCTAGTCCAATTTTGCCCATGTATGGGACAATTTTTTTTTTTTTTTTTTTTTTTTTTTAACACTTTGGATTTCTCTGGTTATTCTTGCACAAAGGGTTTCATTGTCATCCAAGGAATATATGAGGCTTGTTTTGTCCCACCAAGTCCAAATCATGTTGCAACACCATTTTGCCTCCATTGAAGGCAGGATTCTCAATAGTTTTAAAGGTCATACTAATGCACTTTTGGACCATAAGGTGCAGAAGAATTTTATACATTATTTTCCAGGAAAGGAGTGGTCTCACAAATATGGTATATTTTTGTGTAAGGTTGGCTTCAGGAAGAAACACAGTGTTCATGATCCACACCCTGTTTAATGAAACAAAACATGGCTTTGGAGAGACATTCAGATTGGAGTTTTTTACTGGAATGGTTTAAAAATTGACCATCAATCAGATAATTTACGCACACATAGCCAAGAGTGTACTGTTTGAAGATAGCAAGCATTATAAGAACTATTACAAATTAACCATATGAATGGGACAAGATAGGCCTACTGTTAATATTCTAGCTCTGTTACTTGATTTGTAAATTAATACACGGAAGTTGGCTGAAAAATTTTTCAATTTGATACAAAAGTAAAAGCAACTCAGGCATTCTAATTCTCATTTAATATATGCCTATGGGGTCCATCATGCAGGGTTCAAAACCCAGAAAGCACAGGAGGTTTTTCCTTTCTCCAGAACATCCAGACTGGCTCTAGGACCCACTTAGCTTCCTATTCAGTGGGGGCCAGGGTTTTTTAATGGGTAAAGTGGCAAGCAAGTGATGTCAAACATGCATCTCCAGCTAATGCTGAGGTTAAAAAGGAGTGGAGCTATACCTTGACTCCTGTATGCCTCTTTGGTGTGAACTGGAACAAAGATGCCTTTTCTCCCTTAAAAATGCTGTTGTGCTCACATTTGTATATTATTTTCCATTATACAGACAGATGGATAAAATTATGTCTTGGCATGAAATTCATCTTGCCAAATTTGAAGTGTTTATAAATGATCAATGGTAACAGGACAAATTTTTATGTTGTCCAGATGCCAGATTATTACTTTCTGTTGATTGTAATGGCTACTTTAAAAGCTTCATTGTTTATTTGCATGTCTTTTCAGAGCCTTGTTGCAAATTGTAGACTTTCTGCTTTCATCAAAAAGAGTTACATGATAGGGGAAGTTGGATAATTGGACATGTCTATTTTACACAGTTCATGAGATCATTTTTAGTGATTTGCATGAATAAAATTTTTCTTTCCACAGTTCTTTCTTTGTGTGAACAAAGTCAAAGTTTTGGTCAGGTCTTGTTAAAATGATGGGATTTAGTTTTTCTTCTTCACTGCTAATTTACTGTGGAAATATTAAAGATAGTAAAGGGTTTCTGTTTTGAGTAAAAAGCATTGGCAATGATAGAGGTATCAGTTGTGAGAACTTACAAGTTAGCATTGAAAGATTTCATTAGTATTAGGGAGGCTCCACACCAGTGCACCAGGGACTAGAAATTGTTTTCATGATACATTTGGAAATATTGGTGCGTTTTTGTAATTTTGTTTTATTACATTTGCTGCAATTTCGATATACCGTAGAATCTAAGACAAGAGTCATGAGAACTAAAACATTTGTTTCCTTAAAGATGCAGGTGGGCTTTTTTATCACTAGCTTCACCATCCTCTCCTCTGTAACCTAGGTTTTCTAAACACTATGATTATGAGAAGAGAAATTGACTTTTATGTAGAATACACATAATGTGAGAAATGTAAACATATTATTAACACAGTACATTTTAAACTTAGAATTTTTTTTATTTATTGATTTACAATTTTGCCTGTGGCATTTTCAGTTTTTACATCTGACGTTCCAGTGGCAGCTTACTACCTGTTTTGTCTTTTATAAGGTATTATCTTATTCTTGAAATGATAATGAGGTATTATCTTACAATTTTAATTCTAGATGTCGACAGTAACAAACTTGGCACAATCACAATGGTTGTTATTCTGGTGGTGGTGGTGACATGCGTCTTCAGTTGCTTTACACTAATGGCTGTTTGCTACAGGTACTGTACCACGTGATCCACATCAGCATTCACCATCACACTTCGCTGACAACAATAACATAGCTCTCTGTCTTTATGTGTGTTTCAACAACAACTGTCCAGTAAAGCTTCCCTGAAGTTGTAGTCACATTTGTCTAGTTTCTCATGATGCAAGAATTTGGACTTAAGTAACATAAAATATTTTGTTTAATTTCAGATTTTTATTTTATAATGGGGTTTTAAGTATAACCAACTAAGGCTTTTAATGTCTGTCCAACATTTGTATATGTCAGCTATTTTGCTGTTTTCAGTTTTTATTAATACCTCCAACACATCCTGCATTTAGTCTTCACTTAATAGCTGCAGTCTTAATGAATTCATAGATTTCTTCAGCCTTATATAAATTTGTCTTGCAAAAGGTCTTCATTAAAAATGCCGGATATAAACTGTTGGAACTGTCATCTAAAACACAAATTTTGTAGTGCACTCTGATCATTATGTTTATGCTGCTCATTTCATTTGACATCTCATTTTATCACATGCATAATTTCTAAAACATTAAACACATAGTCATGAAAGAACGGAGTGCTGAAGGAGTGATTGGACATAAGGGAGAGGAAATGACAAAATGTCCCAAGAATGTATAATGTGGAGTTGCATAACTTATACTTTTCATCAAACATGTGGGAACATCAAAAGGTTTCCAAAGTTCAGTCATATCGATATAACTGCTCTTCCTGTTAAACTGAGGGGGCGGATTTCTCAGGGACAGACTGTGCACTATCTATGAAGCAAACTCGAACAGGTTGAGACATGTTAGTAGGCCACTGCTGGCCATGGAGTGGTGGTTTGTCACCAGTGCTTTTTTGTAACAGTGAGCTCTTTGAAGAGTCAACACACACAGCAAATGTCCAATTAAAGATTGTTACTAAGGATGAATTTTGGAACTTTGCCTGCAATCCTCTGAATGACACACCAACACATCACCTGAAAGAGGAATCTGACTTACAAAATTTCAGCACAAGTTTAATGCCTAATAATTTTGACATCTTCGGTGTGGTGCAGTAGGAGATTCATTGTAGATTAAATGGTGAATGCAAGTTTTTGATCCATAGCATTTGGATGAATGCTGTTTATCCACAGAGGGCAGAAAAATTGAGTAATAATTGGGTCCTGGACTCTGGTATTGCACGTTGTCACACTTCCTGCACTATGCAGCAGTTTTTGGAGAATAACTGAATTCCAGCCATCCCTCAACCACCTATTCTCCAGATCATGTAACTTATAGCGGTTCCCAAGACTTAAGATTAGACTCAGATGTTTTCATTTTGCATCTGTAGAAGAAAATCAACAGAATACAACTACAGTCTCACAGCAGTACCAATACAAAATTTTCAGAGGTTCTTTCAGCAATAGCAGGACCTTTAGAGCAAGTGTGTATATGCGGGCAGGCAGTACTTTGAGGATGACTAGGTTAAACCATGTACATAGCATTTTTACTACAAATTTAAGCCTGAGTTCCAGAAACATTTTTATCTTTCCACATATTATTGGGATGACCAAATTACAGCACATGAAATACACAGAGCATGTTGAATGCAAAGAGGAGATGAGAAACTCACACAAAAGCTTAGTCAGAAAACCTGAACAATGAGACTATGCGAGGCTTATGCGTAGATGGGCAAATAATATTAAAATGGATCTTAAGAGCAGAAAGTGCTCTGATGTGAACTGCATTCCTCTGGCACATTGTGTGGATCATTGACAAGCTGTTTTGAACACAGTGATGAACATTCTGTTTTACAAAAAGTGAGAATTTAAGGACTAATGTAGCAATGATTAGCTTCTTACAAAGAACCCAGCTCCTTGCAGTTAGCTAATTACAGCTATATCTGAAACATTCTGTTGTTTCAGTATGTGAAGTAATCCCGCAGCAGAGAGATTATTTATATTTCCTTATTTTACATATTTTGAAATTGTTTTTGCTAGTTTACAACAGAAATCAAGCATTAAATTTTTCCAAGGCTCAAATTATAACTGGCAAAAGTATGCAGCTAACATCATGACTCTTAATCATTCATAATTGTAAAAGGCTTTTCTGTACCTTCTTTTAATTACAATTGTTTATGTCAGGTATCTTGTATGATACTAACTTATCAACTGCACCTGTGGCCTTTCATACATTTATTCTCCTAATTCCTACCTGAATTATAATTCAATACATGCAGGTCTTTTTCTTTTTGTGTGGGTTTTTTCTGCTGCTGTTGATATCCAGGGGGAAATTAATCACTGTACATTGTGAGAATCATAACTGATAAGTGCACCCTCTAGGCAAAACCATAGTTTTTTATGTTAAACATCAGGTATTATGTACAGTAACCATTGTGCTGTAGAATAGTTGTGGCAGTTTGTTTTTATTGAATTAGAATTTTGATATTTTATTGAATTAAAATTTTGCAGTTCTGGGGTTACTTCTTTTTCATTTTTATTACATTATTATGTTGTAATATCTTACGATCTTTTCATTATATTCTCCCTCTGCCTTCAAATTATGGGATTCAAATTTAATTCAGTCCCAGTGCCATAATCAGAGAGCTGTTTCTTAATAGTTTACATAAATTATTGTGATAATGACAAGGAAAGCAGTTGTATCTCACATGAGGATCAGCTGCTTCTGCTGGTTATGAATAACTTGAATCCTGCAAAGTCCTGTGTTGGAACAGAAATGAGGTGTGACTACTCTCAGTCATATCCTTATTCTAGAATTCATAATGCCATAAATCTGACAAAAGAAAATTTGTCAGTTTTCCTGGGTTGTAATTTTACTAGATTTTAAGTTTATATATTGATTGATTAATAGTGATCCTACAGTGGCTACTAGTTTTATTCTCAGAAATGAACACAGAATCTACCCAGGTGTTTATATAGCTTTTTCATAACTAAATAGAATAATGTGTCAAGGAAGGTAATGTCCATGCCCTGAGAGTTAAGAATCATCAGATCCTTTAGGTCAATAGAAATCCATATTAAATACTTGTTGAATCCACCACTGTTTCTCCTGACAAAACAGCTAACTCTTAAATCAAAGCAAATATACAAAGAAAGAACAGAAAAGTATTCTCATTTTCATATTTCTTAAGCTCCAGTGTAATCATACAGTAAAGTCTGAAAATATGAAATGTTTCCATAATTAGTCCAGTTACATATATGCAATTTCAGAGCCTTGCCATGACCTGCTGTCTTTAATAACAATTGTGGTAAGTTAACAGTGTTTTTAGGACTATAATCAGTTTTGACAGTTTTTGATATTTTGAGGTGTCTTAAATAACATGTAACAAATGGAATTTATTTTCCAACAAACAATTTATTTTAATATTGTTCTCATAATCCACTCATATGAAAACCAAATGGCCCCCTTACCATTAATGTCATATGCAGACGTATATCAGCAGATAAAAATGTACACATTTTCTGCACTTGGTACTTTGATTAATTTATATGTGATTATATTTTAGGTCATCAAACACATTTTCATGTTCTTGCATTCAAGAGAAATTCAGCTATGTTGATTCTGCTTCAGAAAATTCCTGGTTTGTGGTGTTGACAGGAGTTGCGTTTCAATCAGGTGGTGTAGAGAAATGGGCATGTGACCAAGACATGGTATGTCCTCAGATTGTTTATGTTTAAGACTGCTTCCAGATGTGGAGGATAGCTGTAAATGTAGTAAATGAGTAGCTGCATACAGAACGCAACACAGTGGGTCATCCTCCATCTGTGTTTGGGTGGGGCTAACATCAGTTCACTTTGAAAACAATCAGAACTTTGCAAAACTTTACACAAAGCCACAGACCTGGGTAAGTTCTTTGAAATTATCTAAACAATGGAAATTAATATGCAGTCTGAAGTTTTCATGGGAACTGTTTGCAGTAAAACTCCTTTGCTCTGTCAGCTGCAGCAGATGGCTGAACAGCAATAAAGCAGAGTTTATAAACCCAACTCTGTTTACATCATTATCCCTGATGTTGAGGATGGAGGTGGTTTATGAAGCATGGTTTGTTTACCATATAACCACCTGATGTGGCCAACAGCCCAAACCATGACAGTGTAGACTGTGTAAGCCTTTGAAATGTTGGTTAACTTGAACACCTGATGCAACTGTGTGCCTTTGAGGATTTTGTAGAATAGCAATTGACATGAAACTTGAAACTTTGAATGACTGAAATCTAAGGTCAAGATTCTTTAAGACAATAGCAAAATTTAGTGTAAGTGCAGCTCAGATGGGATAAGGGTGGCTACAAACCAGTAGACATTTCGTACATTTTATTGTTGAAGTAATGAGGCTTATCTTGTAGGGTTAGGATCTGTTTTCACCTATAGGGATCTTATTGTCCTTTATGGAATAGAGTCTGTTAGTGACAGGATGTATAATATTTAAAGTTGCTGCAATGATATCCTCCTAAAAGAGCATGCCCTTAACTGAGTATATTTGGTGTCCAGTCTTTCAGATGGCTAAATTTGGTACTGCCCAGTGTTTGATGTTTTTTAAGGGAGTGACTGCCAGTAAGTAAATGATCAACCAGAAGAATGTATTGTGCTGGTAACAAACCTCAGAAGGAGGAGCCGTCTTAAAATTATACAGTATTAGATCGAGTGGAAAAAGGAACTTAAAATGAATTTCAGTTAAAAACTGCAACAGTTTTGATATGCTACATTTGTAGCGTACTGATGTGGAATTAGAGAACAGTTCAGTTAGTGCATTTTCATTTATTCATTCATTCCATTGGCATGTGCAGAAAGTGACGATTCCTTGCCCTTCTCAGGAGCTGCTTCCATTCCTGTCTGTTATATATCCTTTCCTTCCACCTTTTTGCACCAACTAATTTTCCATCCTCCCTCACTTCATCTTGACATCTATCTCTTGTTCTCTCTCTCTCAGCCTTGTTGTTTCCAAATTCATATATAATACTTTTTTGGGAATTCTGTTTTCTTCATTCTCTGTACATGCCCAAATCAACATAGTCTATTTAACCTTATTGTCTCTGTTGTAGTGGGTTTTTTAACAGTTACATAAATTTCTTTTTGGTTAATATTCTCCAGTTTTCTTTTTCATTTTCATATACTGGGCTTAAGATTCTTCTATACACTTTCCTTTCAGAAATGTTTGTTTTCTATCTCTCTTTGTTAGTATCCAGGTTTCTGATGCATATGTTAAAGTTTTGTATATTATTGTGTTCTGTAGTCTTAATTTTAGCTTTTTAGATATATATTTTTATTTCTAAAACATTTTTGTAACATAAGTATGTTTTGTTAGCATATTTTATTCTTTCTTGTAAATCTATTTGGTGATTATCTTCATTCAGTATAACATCTAGATATTTAAAACTTTCAACTATCTCAAATGGTATAATTTTTTGTTGTTAGTTGTCCTATTTTATTTTGTTTTGAACTGTTTTTCCTTTCCACTATCATTATTTTGTTTTTCCCTGGTTTGTGTGTAATCCTAAATTTCTGGCTATGTTTTCTATTTATGCTAAAACATTCAATTGTTCTCTACAAATCTTTATACCACTAGGAACCATTTTTGTACTTTGTATCAATTTTTGTAATGCTAAGTCCAACAATATTGGGGATACAGAGTCACCTTTATCATTTTCTGTAATGCTAAGTCCAATAATATTGGGGATAGAGAGTCACCCTGCTGCAATCCCGTTTTATTTTTAAAAAAGGAAGACAGTGTTCCTTCTATTCTAACAGCACTTCTTGTCTTTTGTTTACCTGTTTTACACATATTTATTAATTTCTTAGAAATTTTAAAGTTTCCATGCATTTCAATAGCATGTCTCTATGTAGAATCATATGCCTTTTGAAAATCAAGAAATCAATATTGTACACTCTGATTATATTCCCAAATTTTCTCATTTATTATTTTTAGTACAAGTTTGTTGTCAATTACAGATCTTCCATCTCTTATCCATTCTGATAGACCCCGGTAATTTTTTTAATATATGGTTTAATTTTTTCCAAAGTTATATTCTCCAAAATTTTGTAAGCTGAATTTCCTAATTCTATTCCTCTGCAATTCTCACACCTATGTCTATCTCCTTTTTGTATATAGAAACTATTATTGTTTCTTTCCATTCTTCAGATATGCTTTCTTCCTCCCAAATTTGTCTTACTAGTTCATAAATTCTATTCAATAATTTATTTCTTCCATATTTTATTAATTCCAGATGTAGTCCATCAGTTCCAGCCACCTTGTTATTTTTTAAATTTCTCATTGCTTTTTTATATATATATATATATATATATATATATATATTCTATACTAAGTTCTACTTCACATTCATTAATTTCTCTATTTCTTATTGTAATTCATTCCTTTAGTCCTTCTGTGCATAGTAATTTATCGAAATATTCTTTCCATATTTCTGCTCTCTCTGTAGTATTCATTGCCAATTCTCCTTTTCTGTTCCTAATCATGTTAAAGTTTTGTTGATATCCTTTCTTAAATTGGTTTATTGTTTGATACATTTTCTTTGTGTTATTATGTATTGATCTTCTTCTATTGATTCTATTACATTTTTAATGTATAACATTTTGTTATTCCTAATTGTTTTGTGTGCTTCTTTTCTTTTATGGTGACACTCTACTCTTCATTCTCCCTTCTTCCTTGTATTAACCACTTTTCTCTTGCTTTCTTCATTTGTTCTATTGCAATTTTGCATTCCTTATCATACCTCCTATTGTTTAATGTTTCTGTGCTTTCATCCTTTTCTGTTAGATGTTGTTTCATTTCCTTGATAATTGCTTTAATGTTTTCCCATTTTTTATTAATATTATTGCCAGTATTGTCTTCATCTTCCACATTTTCCAATATTTCAAACCTATTATTAAGTTCTGTAGCATATTCTTGTTTCCACTTTGAATTTTAAAATATATTCACAAATTTTCTTTTCTTGTTATATTTCTTTTCAGTTTTTACCCTTAATTTCACTTTAAAGTTTATCTTCACTAAGTTGTGATCTGATCCAATGTCTGGTCCCCTTATTGCTCTGATGTCTCCTATTCCAATTCTAAATCTATTAGTAATTAAAACATTATCTGTTTGATTTGCTTTCCTATTTTCTGCTGAGTACCGTGTCTCTTTGTGGATATCTTTATGTGGAAATGTTGTACTTCTTACATTAAAACCTTTAAATATTGCAAATTGAATCATTTTTATTCCATCATTATTGGTTTCATTATGTAAACTTTCATTGCCAGGGGTGGGTTTGTATGTTTTCTTTACCAACTTTTGCA
>Ga0209755_10007871_pt1 | contig 11492 bp, 9 predicted proteins | sample TergutCo191P1_FD_187301 | JGI IMG/M metagenome (GOLD analysis project Ga0209755, IMG submission 187301) | Cornitermes sp. P1 segment gut microbial communities from Petit-Saut dam, French Guiana - Co191P1 (SPAdes) (version 2) | ecosystem: Host-associated > Arthropoda: Insects > Digestive system >...
TATAAACGCGGCATCTGATATTGAGCTGCCTTCTTCTGTTCCCAACGCGAATAGCTGTCAGATACTGATCATGACGGAAGAAACCGCTGACTGGCTCGGGGAGCACATGATTAATTGGCAGTTATCGGGACATTATCCCCTATTAGTCGAAATTCCCGGTATCGCGGGCAGGCTTCCGGGCCGAAAGACGCTGGTGGACGCTATACGGGAAGCGATTGGGATACATGTTTAGGTTCCGGAATAAACTCCGGTAATTATACTTTTTTATTTTGATTATTGCTTTAAAACAATATTGTATAATTTATTTCAGGCTCCCGAATATTGAATATATTTGTAAAATATTGTAATATTTGTATTATATTGATTAATTAAGGAGTCATAAAATGAATAAAAATGTTTTAAAATCTGTTTTGATAGTAATTGTATTATTATGTTTTTTAGGATGCGCGAATCTATTTGAAAACAATCTGAGCAGGGCTTTTCAAAGTTCTGCCCCTCAAAGTTCTGCTCCCAAAAGTTCTGCCCCTCAAAGTTCATCTTCTCAAGGCATAACCCCTCAAAGAGCGCCTTCAAGGGATTTTGTCACTTTTTCTAACTTAAATTATCCGACAGTAATGTATTACGGAGCCAATCTTGGATATTTTCCGCCAAAAGTAAGAGAATGGATAATGAACAGCGCTTTTACAAAATCAAAAATGGAAGGAGCGTCAATGTTAAATCCTTCTCTTAAAGTCTTCTGGGATAAGGATGATAATAAAGTCTTAGCTGAAGCAGCATATACAATAGCGCAAGGATACGTAGGGGCCGGAACTCAAAAAACATGGGGGCAGGGCGCCGCTTATTCTGGCTCATCGAACATTGCCAGAAATTATGGTAATTACGCGTACTATCAAACATTAAGATTTAAATATGAACACAGTTTATATGTACAAAGATTACTTCAAACAGATCGGGCATTCGCGGAAATTATTAATTTCGCAAAACAATTATGCAGCGAGATTGAATATGACTGGAGAAGTTTTTCCGGATACAAAGGCCCTGTAAGGCCAACTCCCGGTAAAAGACTGGCTGTCTGCGACGGCTACGCGAATGAAGTTATGGACAAAGCTCTAAGATTATCTTCGGTTCGGGCTGTGCAAAAATGGACTGGCCCGGGTCATGCGTGGAATGTTTTAATATTGACAGACGGAAGAACATTATTTTTTGACTTAACATGGTTTGACAATGAGCACATCAATGAACAAACGGGAGCAATATATCAAACAGACGATTACGGCTGGGAGAATATAACTTTTTTTGAACATCTTTTTCGTTTTTCAAACGTAGGGTATGGCTCTGGACAATTTGCGCATAACATGGGAAAATTAAATAAGGAAGTGAAGAAGTAAAAGAGGGAGTCTTGATTTTACTGGCTGTTCAGATTGTAATCATTTTATCGCTGATTGTTACGCTCTACATGATTCATTATACCCTGGTACGCTGCCGAAGTGAAAAACGCTATAGTTTTGTTTATTACACATTTATGGCATTTATCTTTAATTTTGGATATTTTATATCAATAACTTCCGGGCATATTGAAGGCGGAATTATTGCAGCAAAAATAGCATATGCCGGCGCTGTTTTTATAGGGCCGGCCTTTTTTCTCTTTGTAGCTGAGTATTGTGAAATCAGAATTCCTAAATTATTATATCAAATAGCCATACTAATTATTCCGGTATTATTTTATTTAACGCTTCTGACGTTTGATCAAAACAATCTTACATTATATAATTATACTTACAATTCTGAAAGTGTAATTCCCGGGTTTGTGGCGGAATATACTCCTTTATACATGATAGGAACGAGTTATCCGATTGTCTGCGTTATTCTTTCAAGTATAATTTTGATACGAAAGATAATAAATAGCAGCCGTAAGCAGCGATTTACTTTTGTCCTGCTTTTAATTGTCTCTGTAGCGCCTCTCGTTGGACACATATCTCATGAAATACTAATATATATTTCAGGTGACATTTTTACTTATATAAATTTTACATTTCTTTTAATTGTAATAGCAAATTTCATTTTTTTCTTAATTGTTGTACGAAGAGATTTTTTTGATTTAGGCCCCAAAGCTCATGCGATTACTCTGGATTTAATCAGGGATATTTTTATTGTTCTGGATCAAAATATGAATTACAGAGGATCCAACAATAAAGCAACGGAACTGTTCCCGGATTTGAATGAATACTATAAAGGTTCATCTATTTTAAAACTTGAAAATTGGCCGCGTGAACTAAGCCTGACGGAATTTGATATAAATAAATTATCAGGCATAGACGATCTTAAAGAGATCGATTTTTCGCTGTCAAACAAACCCGGAAGGAACTATTCAGGCTGGATGAACCATGTAGCTTCAAAATCGGGAGTAACTCTGGGCTGGGTCGTCCTAATTCAGGATATTACTGAAAGAGTAAGGATGACCAATGAGCTGAAATACTTCAACGACCAGCTTCGTAACGCGTTCTCGAAATATTTGTCTGAGGAGATTGTGGAAGAAATTGTTTCTGATCCAACAAAGCTTCAATTGGGCGGAATTAAAAGGCACATGACAGCAATGTTTACAGATATTAAAAGTTTTACCACTATTGCGGAAGCGCTGGCTCCGGAGCAGCTTGTCGGCTTGCTCAATTATTATCTTTCCTCTATGAGTGATATTATTCTTGAGCAAAAAGGCACAATTGATAAATATCAGGGTGATGCGATCATGGCTTTCTTCGGCGCTCCAAATAAATTGTCTGATCACGCTCTGCGGACTTGCACTGTCGCTGTCTTAATGAAGCGGCTGGAAAATGAAATTAATAAGCAAATAAAAGAAAAGAGTATAAGCCACCAGCCCATTTATACACGGATCGGGATTAATACCGGCGAGATGGTAGTCGGAAACATGGGAACCAGCAAGAAGATGAATTACACTGTTATCGGCAACGAAGTTAATTTGGCTTCAAGATTAGAAGGCGTAAATAAACAATATGGAACATATATTATCGCGTCGGAAAATACAATTAAAGAAACCGGCGATAAACTCCTTTTCAGGCAGCTTGACCGGATCAGGGTTGTTGGTATCAATAAACCGGTACGCATTTATGAGATATTGGAAATGCACGCTGACGCTCCGCAGGAATTACATACGCTTGTCAAACTTTTTCATATCGCGTTAAATCTTTTTGAAAAAGGAAAATGGCAGGAAGCGGAATCCTCATTCAAAAATGTCCTTGAACTTTTTCCAGATGACGGCCCTTCGCTTTTGTACTTAAACCGCTGCAAACTCTTTCTTGAAAATCCGCCGGAAAATAATTGGGATGGTGTTTTTGATATGAGTGTTAAGTAGTGTCTGTCTATAATGTGTCCGCATTATAATCTGTATAATTATTTCTTGAAATTCGCAAAGTTAAAATATTCCAAATTTGGCAGCTGGAGTAATTTTACAAGCTCTGATATAAAATTAAAGAACGCTAAAGCCGGAAGATGTCAAAAATTCTCTAAGATTAAAAAGATAATACAAGTTCCCCCACAACAAACACGCACTGGCATTACCAGAATGGAATGCCGAAGGTATGGAATTAAAGCAGGGAATAAAACATGACATGAAAAATGTTCACACAAAGGCACAAAGACACAAAGCCGTAATTCGAAATCTTTTTCTCTTCATCATTAATAATTTACTTCGAATAAAAATAAAACTTGTTGAAGATCAGACTATACCAAACAACAACTTTGTGTTCTTCGTGTCTTTGTGCCTTCGTGAGAACTCTTCTTTCAGTTTCCCGTATTTTTAAAGTTTCCCCCACAACAAACACGCACTGGCATTACCAGAATGGAATGCCGAAGGTATGGAATTAAAGCAGAGAATAAAACATGATATGAAAAATGTTCACACTAAGGCACAAAGGCACAAAGCCGTAATTCAAAATATTTTTCTCTTCATCATTAATAATTTACTTCGAATAAAAATAAAACTTGTTGAAGATCAGAATATATCAAACAACAACTTTGTGTTCTTCGTGCCTTTGCGAGAACTCTCCTTTCAATTCCCCCATCAAACTTTTTCTATAAGCTCCGTACCCCTGTGTCTCCGTGAACTCTGTTCTCTGCTCCCTACTCCCCGCTGACAACCCTCTCCCTCAGCAGCTCAAGCGGATTAAGCGCATTATTCTCTGTGTCATAAATGCTAAAATGCAAATGCGGCCCGGTGCTGTTGCCTGTATTGCCGCTTTCTCCGATTTTTTGCCCTTTTTTTACAATGTCTCCCTCTTTAACGGAAATTAAACTTAAATGGCTGTAAAGGGTTCTATAACCGTTGCTGTGGGATATGACGATGTAATTTCCATGCTGACGGTGGAAAACAGCGACAGTAACAATGCCATCCATGGCAGCCATTACTGTTTCGCCGACGCGAGCGCTGAAATCAACTCCGTCATGGAATCGTACCGCGTAGTTGATTCTGCGATTTCCGAAATAGCTTGTTATAATTTGAGTATGCAGCGGGTATGTAAAAAAATCTTCCTGAATATTTAGAGCGGCTTCTAACGCGGTTTCTCCCGGGTCAGTTTTGTTTTCTGCGGCGCCGGGAATAAAAATTATTTCTCCGTGTTTAATGTTATCATAATTTATTTCATTAACCTCTAAAATTATTTCCAAAGGCACTTTGTATTTTATTAAAATTTCGGCAAAGGAATCGTTTTCTTTAAATTGATATAGAATGCCGTCCATATTCGGGATTCGTAAAATCATTTCCGGCTGTAAACTGCTTATATCAATAAGTTTGTTAGAAGCGATTATTGCGTCTGCGGAAATGCCGAATCGCTGCGCAATTTCGGATATTGAATCGCCCGCAAGCACAGTATACTGCTGCCATTCAATTGTAAAAAAATTATCAAGATTCTCATTTATTGCAATGTTATCTAAATCAGTTATATTTATATCATTAGCTTTTAATGTTGTCCTGCATGAAATAAAGACAACTAACAATATAAGTATTAAAGCAGTTTTAAAATAATTTTTTTCCCTTACAGAACTCATAACTTTTTCCTTTTAAATATCACTGAAATCATCATAAAATTATCAGTTGTTATTATAAAAAACAATATAAACATTATATCTGAAACGCTCCAAAAAAACACTCTGCCTTATCCCGAAATCTTTTCGGTACCGGCGCCTCAATCAAATATTCCAGGAACTCCAATCTCCACGCGTGAAGAAAAAACTCAACATGATGTCCCTTCCTCTGCTCTCTGTTCACTGATCTTTGTTCTTTGTATTTCACGTCCCCCGCGAGCGGAAATCCGTGAGCCGCCGCCTGCGCTCTAATCTGATGAGTCCTCCCTGTCGCGATTTCCGCCTGAATAAGGCTATACCCGCCCTGAACGGCAAGCGGTGTAACCTTTGTGACAGCGCTTAAAAAAGGTGCTTGGCACCATTTTTGGTCCCCTTTTACAAATGTCTTCTTTTTCTCTTTGTCCCTGAAAAGTTCATCTTCCCAGATTTCTTCTTTTTCAACGACCCCTTCGACAATGGCGAGGTAGGTTTTCCTGACTTTTTGATCCCTTAAAAGCGATGTAAATTGCCGCGCACCGTCCAAACTTGTCGAAAAAATTACAATTCCGCTGGATGGTTTGTCTAAACGGTGCAAGGGGCCGGCTTTAAAAGATAAAGATGAAGGTAATTTCCCATCAAGATATGCTTGAACCATAGTATCGAGGCTTTCTGGCCCATGAACTGTAAGCCCAACGGGTTTATTTACAGCTAAAAGACCGGATCCTTCCCAAATAATTTCCAAAGATGGGAAATTATTCGTATTTTTCCCATGTTTTTGTTCGATAAAATCTTTATTTGCTTTATTTTTTTTGCTATTTATTGATGTTTTTATCGAATTTTGATCATCTTTCAATGAAGGAATCATAATAGTCACCTTATTTTCAAGCCGATCCTGCGGTTTTGCCCTTTTTCCATCAATAAAAACCTGCCCTTGCCGCAATAATCTATGTATCAAAGCCAGCGGCAGATCAGGGAGGGCTTTACGCAAAACCCTGTCCAACCTGCGCCCGCAATCATTTTCTCCCGTAATAAGTTCCATATATTTATTTATACCATTTTTCTCTTTTTTCCCCTATCCGTTATTTTTATTTTTTTGATAGTGCGCGTTTTTATCACCGGGCGTACTGCTCCGCCAAGCGCGGATATATACGCCAATCTTGACAAATAATTAAAAATATTACAATATGAACCATGACAGTGGCCGATGCCTTAAAGTCCTTATTTTTTAATAAGATTTTTTTATCAACTGTAGTCAGTTTGTGTACAGCGCAATTCCTAAAACTTTTTTTCTATCTGTTTACCACCAAAAAAAAGAAAAAATGGGACGCGATTGAAACTGTTATTTGGCGCACTGGCGGAATGCCGTCAAGTCATTCGGCTGTTGTTTGTTCGCTCGCGACGGCGATCGGAATTCATGAAGGGATATCGTCAACTTTCTTCATTCTTTCTCTTGTTTTCGCCCTTGTTGTTCTTCGCGATTCTGTCGGCGTCAGAAGAGCGGCGGGATTGCAGGCTAAAGCCTTAAACAATCTGGGAAAACAAATTACAAAATTTACAGGGCAGGAATTCCATTCTGTTAAGGAAATACAGGGTCATACTCCGCTTGAAGTTTTAGTAGGATCCTGTTTAGGTATTTTAATTTCAGTAGTTTTCTTTATATTTTAGGCATTCGCTATGTCTTTTTTTCGTTCTTTTTTGCTGAATAACCGCGCGTTGATAATAGGATTGATTTCGCTTGTCCTGTCTGCCGCGCTTTTTTTTCTTGGTTCTCTTATGGGGTACGAAGAATTCCGCGGGGGTTACGCGGTGCTGTCAACCGGCGTATCAGTTGACGACAGAATGATAAACTCTTTTTTAAACGAAGATCACGTTTTTTCCGGCGATGTAATAAGCGAATCAGATCAATTTGTAATTCTTGATAATTTTGATTCTTTTGAAGTAATTCCGCTTGATAAATATAACGCGAGAATTTTATCTTTTGATCCGCGCAATGACGGCTATGCCGAAAAATTAAGAAATGTTTTTATTCATGATGACAAGAGGTTTTTTTATATTCCTTTAAAAGCCGGTAATTGGAATCAGGCGGCGCTTGATAAACAATTCGCGTCTCTGTTAGGTGACATTCCATTTGACGCCGAATATTTCGGGATCGGCAGGCCTTTATTCCTTTTCTTCGGAATGTACGCGGCGGCGGCGGCAGGCATGCTGATTATCTGTCTTTTGATGAAAAAATACCATCACGGCGTATTTGATATTATAGCGCTTGTTCCGGTTCTTTTTTCTCTTGCTTTTTTCGGCGCTCCCGGCATTGTATGCGCCGCGCTTTTTATCGCTCTTTTCATCATGCTGAAGGATCCTTTCAGCGAGCTTGTTTCAGCTAAATCCCCGCTTAAAAATAAATTGAAATCTATAAAAAATTCAGGGAAACACAGGTTTAAATTATTTTTTAAAGATATAATAATACCTTACAGGTTTTATTTTTTAATAACCGCTTTTTTTGCTGCGGCGTTTATTGTTATCGCCGTTTTTTCACAATTAAAAGTTTTCTTTTTACTTGTTGTTTTTTTTACCGCGTTCGCCGTTTTTCTTTTTTCGCTTAAATTGCTGTCGCTTGAAGGCGGAAAACACAGAAAATTTATCCCGGTTATGATAATTAAAAGCAGCCTTCCGGAATTTACTTTCCCTGTATATATGCTGCCATTTGCCGCCTCGGCTGTTTTAACAATGTTTTTTATTCCCTATATGTCAGGCTCTTATGTTTCAAATTATAAATTTGACACTTTTATTGAAGAGCAGGATTATTTAGCGCATTTGGCTTTTCAATCGTCTTTTTCCGTTCGTCCTCTCGGTAAAAACGCCGGTTTACAGTCAGCGCCTGCCGCCGAATTGCAAACCGGTGAGGGCGGGGAGGGAACCTCCCAGAGTGGGGGCCCAAATCGCTCTGTAATGCCGGCTTTTTTCGCTGATACGGACAGGCTTCCTTCTTTAAAAGTGGCAAAATCAGGTCATGCCGAAAAATATAGCGATTTTCCTCCCTTTCCGGGCGCGTTAAAAGATCTGATGCATTTTTTCCACAATGTCAATTCCGGGGAAAAAACTAATTCCGACTCTCCCTCCGGGGAAGGCTTGATTTCAAACAGATTTAAGGACATAATATCATTACTGGTATTATTGCTGTTTATTTTAACAGGATTTATTTTTAATAGAAATAATAATAATTCAGCAGATAAAACTTATTCAAAATTTAAAGGGATTTTTCAGAAATTCCGCGTGAAGTATATTAACTGGAATAAAACTTCGCTGTACAGAACAGCGAGGTTTACAGTGCAAAAGGATGCATAAAATATGAAGATGTATTCATTTCCAAGAGGGGGATTTCCCTACGAAGATCCGACAGCGCCGCTAAAATCACAGGCTGTAACCGCTTTTTTGCCGTCGTTGTCTGTTATACCTCTTGGGAATAATTTTAAAAAAGTATATCCTGTCGTCGCGATAGGAGACATTGTCCGCGAAGGAATGTTGATAGGCAGAGCTTCGGGAACGGGGACTGTAAATGTTCACGCGACAGTACCGGGAAAAATTCTCCGAAAAGCGGCGTGGAAGGACAATGACGACATTGAACACGAAGGTTTTATTATTAAATTAGATGGCGCTTTTGAAAAACTGGGAAAAAGAGAAGAAATTTTTCCGTGGAACGGAGTTAATAGCTATGATTTACAGAGGATAATTTCCGATCAGGGAATCGTAGAAATGGATAAGGCTGAAAAACCTCTTGCCGATATGATTTCCGAAAGCAGAAAAAAAGATAAACTGACGCTTGTTGTCCGTCTTGTTTTTGATGATCCCTGGCTTGTCGCCGATCACGCGCTTTGTCAGGAAAGAATGGACGCTGTAATCGAAGGAGCGGCAATCGTCGCGCACGCCTGTTCCAAAGTATCGCAGATTATTTTCGCTGTCTCTCACCGCGAGAAAGAGCTGGGGCAAAAGCTTCATTCGGCGGCGGAAAAAATAGATGTTCCTTCTTCGCTTGTTTTAACAAGTTCACGTTACCCGCAGCGAAACACAAGGGAGCTGGAAATCGCGCTGCGGATTTACGAAAAAAAAGAAGGGCTCAATTTAGGCTCATTTTTGATTCTCGGTCCCGCTGTTCTCGCGGCAGCCTTTGACGCTGTTGTTTATAAAAAACCGATATTAGATCGTTATGTGGCGGTAGGCGGCTCTGCTGTTAAGAATCCTCAAATTATGAAAATCAGGATTGGAACGAGAATACGCGATATAATAGAACAATGCGGCGGTTTGATTAATAAAGCCGAAAGAATTGTGACAGGTTCTCCCCTTTCCGGAAAGGAAGTGGTGCATCTTGACGAGCCTGTCAGAAAAAGCTGTTACGCGATAGCCGCTATGACAAAATCGCAGGCTGCCGCGCACAAGATGCAAAATTGCATAAACTGCGGCGAGTGCAGGGAAGTATGCCCTGTAGGTTTGGATCCGCAGAATATTTATAAACGCATCAGGATGCAGGAGATTGAAAGCGCGCTGCCTTTGGGCTGTCACGGCTGCGGATGCTGCAAAGTTGTTTGTCCTTCCGCGCTGCCTCTGTTGGAAACAATTTTAGAAAAAAATCAGGAGGTTGACGGTGTCTGATAATCAAATTTTATTTTCCAACAAACCGCAGATTAATATCTCCTGTCCAAGCACCGGCAGAATGTGGATTGTCTGTGCCTGCGCTTTTCTCTGTATTCTGCAATCGTCTTTCAGCGACGGCGCCAGATCTTTTGTAATCGCGATTGTAGCGATTGCTTCCGCATTATTAACAGAATTCCTTTTAACATGGCGCGCTAACGGGGCGGAAAAAATCAAAGACGGAAGCGCCGCGGCCACTGCGTTGATTCTTTCCATGATGCTTCCTAATCAAATTCATCCTGTATATGCCGCTTTAGGCAGCGTGTTTTCCATTATTGTCATCAAGTATAGCTTTGGAGGACTTGGTTCAAACTGGTTAAACCCCGCTCTCGGCGGCTGGCTCTTTGTTCGTTTTTCATGGCCGCTGTCTTTCGCGAACGCGATTGACGAATCTTCAATATCTGTTTCAGAAATGGCGCTTACGTCAGATTTAAGCAGCGCAGATCATTCTGTTACGGAATTTTTCAATAATTATATTTTTTCATTCGTGGATGTTCAAATGCCTTCCGGTTATATCGACTTGCTGTTTAATAACAACCCGGGGATTATAACGGACAGAGGGCTTATGATGCTTTTAATAGGCACTATTATAATTACCGCAATCAGAATTAATCGCGGCTGGATACCGGTTGTGTTCCTTGCGGTTTACGGCTTTCTTATCAGGCTTGCAGGCGATTCATCCGGCGTTGCCTGGAACGGAGATATGTTGTACGGTTTTTTCTCAGGCGGCACAATAGCCGCGGCCTTCATTCTTGCCGCTGAACCTTCAAGCAGCGCTAAATTGATGCCGGGAGTCATTTTTTCTGTGGTGTTAGCCGCTGTATTTTCATGGTTTTTCCGTTACAAGTGCATGGAATTTTACGGATGCTTTATCGCTCTGGCTCTTGTCAATTGTTTTACGCCGGTTTTACGCCTTGTGGAAGAAAAAATTTTCTTTTCGCGTAACAAACAGAATTCGAGTAAAACAAATTTGAATAACAATTCCGGCATTCGGGAGCGCGTTCTATGAAAGATTTTATCAAGCGCTACTTTATTAAAATTAAAGATAAAGCTATTTTAGCCGCATGGATAACGGGTATAATTCTGTTAATTTCCATGTTGTGGATATTTACTCAGGGCGTGCAGGCGTCCTACCTTATGCGTTCTGTGAACAAAGTATTTGCCAGTAATGATGACACGCGCAGGGCCATGGCGCCGATACAGCAAAAATCAGATAGCGCGAATATGATAGGGTATTGGTATTCAATGATTAATTCCACAGACAAGCTGTTTGTTTTTACGGTTTTTAATGATGGAATTCTTGTGCCGCTCGGCGCTGTCGTTTCTGAGAAAGGAAAGGTGGATGAAATAATGCCTTTAAGCGAGCATGCTGTTTATGTTTTTAAAGCGTTATCGGAAATAGTTATACAAATGTATACTAATCGGATTGAAGCATCGGTGTCCGGCGGTTTTGAAACAGAAGGAAGGAGATAATGAGCGCAAACCGGCTGCATTCTTTTTGGGGTTCTCTTTCACCTTTGGGCGGATTAACCGGCGCTGGTCTTTTGATTATGGCGTCTTCGCGTCTTTCCTGGGCTATAACTATAGCAGGTAGCCTTTTCTGGGTATATGGGCTTACGACATTAATTTTTGTTTTGTTGTTATCGTCAAATAAAATTAGAAATAATTTTTTTCCTGCTGCCGGAAGGGCGACGCTTTTTACCGGTATAGCCGCTTTCTTCGGAAGTGTGTATCTT
>Ga0209755_10007872_pt1 | contig 11491 bp, 5 predicted proteins | sample TergutCo191P1_FD_187301 | JGI IMG/M metagenome (GOLD analysis project Ga0209755, IMG submission 187301) | Cornitermes sp. P1 segment gut microbial communities from Petit-Saut dam, French Guiana - Co191P1 (SPAdes) (version 2) | ecosystem: Host-associated > Arthropoda: Insects > Digestive system >...
GGGTCTTCGCGAATGATTGATTTATAACTGGAATATATTTAACGCTAAAAAAAAAGAAAACGTTTTGCCAAAGAGTTATTTCATGTTTCGTATTTACTTTCTTCTAACTGCAATCGGATAAATTCCTTCTCTCTTTCAATTTCTATTCGTAGCTCTTCTTCTGTTGGCAGATACAGTTTATACTTGGTTGCAAAAAGATGTTCATTGCCTTTCAAGATTGAATATCGTGCTATATCTTTATCGGTTTCGGAACAAAGCAAAATACCTATAGTGGGGTTATCTCCTTCGTTACGTTTCAGTTCGTCATACATTCTGACATACATATCCATTTGTCCTACATCTTGATGCGTGATACGGGTCGTTTTTAAATCAATTAGTATAAAACATTTTAAAATAAAATTATAGAAAACCAAATCGACATAATAATCGCTTGTTTCGGTGCGGATTAATTGCTGGCGTTCAACAAATGCAAAGCCTTTTCCAAGTTCAAGGATAAATTGCTGGAGGTGATTGATGATGGCTTTTTCTAAAACCGCTTCGCTATATCCAGTATTTCCAGGCAGTCCCAGAAATTCAAGAACTGACGGATTTTTTATAAATTCGAGTTTATCTTTTTGATATTTTTTTGTTTTTGTCTGCATTTCATTAACTACTGGTTTTTTCACTTGAGACATAAGTAGCCGTTCATAATATTGTGTGCTGATATTACGGTCAAGGGTGCGGACATCCCATGTCTGTTCGGCGGCTTCCTTCAAATACCATGCTCTGGCTTCAGGATTGGTTACTCGCATTATCCGTTGTATGTGTGTCCAATGGAGTGATAATTGTATTGAATTTTGTTCGATTTGGCGATTAGTGATCGCTAAATTTGCTTTGCTTTTGGCTGTTGTTTTAATAGTGCGATCAGTGATCGCACTATTCGCTTTGACTTTGACACTTTTATCAGTTTTGTCAGGTTTAGTAGATTGTGTAAACTCTGTTTGTGTGATCATTGTTCGCATAATTGGGAGTTCTGGAAACATCTGATAAAACTGTCTGTATTGCCATATGCTTCTTTTTGAAAAACCACGCCCGAATTCATCAGTAAGTGCTTTGGATAGATTTTTTATAACTTGTTCGCCGTAATTTGCCCTGTTTCCGCCTTGTTGTATTTCTTCAACGATTCGTTTCCCGATTAGCCAATATGCTTCAACCATGGAATAATTGACGGCGGCATAGGCCTTTGCTCTCGCTTCTTTGAGGATTTGTTTTATTTCAATGATGTATGTTTTAGATATTTTTGGCATTATTGGCTCCTTGTTGATTGCTGTAAATGGGCATGGGGTAGCTCCGAACATTTTTCTTTATGTTTATGGCGTATAAAAACAATAGTCATCTCCTATTTTGGTTATATCCATATCATCATCAATAATTATTGTACTACTTTTTCTTGCCCTTGTTATTGCAACATAAAATTTAGCTCTTGTTTGATCTTCAAGTATATGATCATTATTTATAATCCATAGTTTCATATCCTTAGTTGGATAAATTAAAACCCTATCAAAAGATTTTCCCTTCGCATCGCCAAAATTATGGATAGGAAATTTTGGATCTCCTTTTGTTTTAACATTCCATCGTAATTGTATAGGTTCATATTTTTCAAGATAATTAGATACATCTCTTTTAAAAAGTAAAAACATTCCAATATGTTCATTTTTATCATAATTCCGGCAATTATTGCATATACATTCTTCTGCCTTAGGTAAAAAAGGGTACAATTTTGATGATAGATTGCAAATAATTTGATTATTTCTATGTGATTGATTTAGGGTCTTTTTATCAATTTTACAGATTTCATTCTTTTTGTTAACGACTTCTTTAAAATAACTCTCAATTTTTCCATCTTGATATTTTTTGTATTTAGGAGTTGGATGAGTGGAATATGTTGTCTGTCTTGGGTCGCCAACAAGTAATAATTCTATATTTGATTTAATTAGTAAGTTTAATATATCTAAATCATATCCAACCATATCTTGTATTTCATCTATAAAAATATGTGAGTAGATGCTTTCAATCCTAGAAATAATTGAGCCATTTATTTTTTCATTGCAATTTATAATGAATTTCGAAATTTTATCAGAATATATTTTTAACTTTGTAGTAAAATAATACCTTAATGTGTTTTTTTCTTCTATACCTATTGTTGATTGTTCGTTTGTTAAAATAAACCCAATACTCTTTTCATATAAGGAATCATTCATGCTTCCTTGGAAAGGTCTAACGCCATGTCTTAAAAGGAATTCATACCATGTTAGTAAGTCTATATGTGATGGGATACATCCATATTCATTAATTATCGCTTTTTTAATTTCCTCTTCATTTGATCTTGTATATGTTGTAATAAGAATCCTACTATTAATTTTATTTGCTTCTTTTATAAGAAAAGTTGTTTTTCCTGCTCCTGCAGCAGCAATAAGTAATTTACTTCCCATTACACCATTCCACAACATTTATAATGTATTCAGGAAAATTAATTGGGGTTTCAGATTCAAATACTTTTAGAGCCCAGTCTGTCTTATTATTAGTCATATAATTAATTATTTGCTCAGGAGTATTGTATTTTTTGTAATCAATATCAATTATTTCACATAGTGATTTTAAATTGTTTTTATTGGCATTTACAAACTGAGGTTCTAATGTGTTTAATTCATTATCTGTATCATAGAAAATATTAATAAATGAAAATTTATTATAATCTTTAAATATGTTATCTATTTTATTTTTATAATTTCCATCATTATCAATTATTGCTGCAGTTTCAATTTCTAATGGAATTGAAATATCTAAAAACCTTTTGAATGAAAGACCAACAGACAAAACGTCAATACCATCTTGTATAGGTAACTTTTTATTTTTGACATAATATGCTTTCTGAAAAATTAGTTCATCTGAATCTCCTTCAACTAGAATTGCCTTTTTTGAAAGTAATAAACGTAATGTAGGATAGCTAGACAATTTTTTAAAGTATTCGTATGTTTTATTTGGTAAATTATTAAACTTAAATATTCTATGATTATTCAATAAGATAACATTATTAATACTAAGTTTATTCATAATAAAACTGCTATGAGTTGTTATAAGTATCTGCTTTTTTGCATATGCACTTTCAATGCTTGATACTAATTCGCTCATTTTTGTATGAGTGAGGTGATTTTCTGGTTCTTCTAATAAGACTAATGATGCTTCTTTTGTTTTTTTATTAGAAAGAGCAAGATTAGTTTTGATTATACATTGTTCCCCCTTGCCGATTTGATGAAAGGGAATATCATTTGCAAATGTCATTAACGCATTTTCCCATGCTGTTTGAGTAGGTAATTCTGCTGATATATTAATATCTTTTTGAGTAATTTTTATTCCATCTTGTATTTTTTTATTAATTTCTATGACGGATTGATTTTTCCCAAATGATTCTTTCATTTTGCGGTATGCTTGAGAAATTTGGACTTTCTCTTTATCATCTAGATTATTTTGAATTATTCTTGATATATACATATCTGAACTATTTTGATTCCTTGTAGATGAAGAATCTATTAAAACAGTTTTTATAGGGATAGTTTTTGTTGTCATTGCATCAAAAGAAAATGAGTACCATGATATTTTATAATACTCTATTGGTAATGCTTCAATCTTTTCTCCAGTTTTTATTAATTCTTCATAATCATTTTTATAGTCATCATCAAATTCTATTTTTAATACTATCCCAAGATCTTTAATTTTTTCAGAATTATTACTACCTTGAAATTTTTTATCAACATCATCAGAAAAAAATACTTCAATTATTATTTTTGGAAGCTCTTGTTTTACATCATTATTTAAACTTTCTAGATATTCTTTTACAATAGTATTATTAAATAAATATTGATTTAATTCATTTCGTAAGTATTTACCATTAATTATACCTGATAACGCCAAGTGAATTGCTTCAAGTATTGATGATTTTCCAGTCTCATTATTTCCAACAATAATATTTATTCCATCTTGAAAATCAATTGTAAATTTACCATAAAAGCATTTATAATTTATAATGTTTAATTTTGTTATCCTCATCTCCACTCCACCTTCGGTAACCCCTCTACAATCTCCACAGTCTTCACACTTACCGTTATCACCGACAAAAGCAAGTCCAAAATATACTGCGGATTTTCGTGTTCTTTAGCCCAATCGTTAGGGTCGTTTTTTATGCCGCTTTCTTTATGGGTGGTTATTTGGTATCGTTCCATAACCCATTCAATAGCGGATTTTCCATTAACAATATATTCGTATGCTTTTTCCGGAATATTTGAAATTGTTAAATATGAGTTGTAGATTATTGTATCTTTTTTTCCTTTTGACGGGAAGGACATTTTATTAACTGTTAATTGTGTTTCAGGGAATTGTTTTTTTGGTATAGGTTTTCTGTTTATTAAAATATCTTTTAACGGTTCGTATTTCTCATAATCAAGATGTAATTCCGCTAATTCTCTTCCTGATTTTGAGAAAGCCCAAAAATCAACTGGTTTCTCAACAAGAGGTAAACGAGGAAGCATTTTTTTAAGGTCATTGGTAAAAGTTTTACGATAATCTGGACTGTGTAATATACCATAAACATAATAAAAAATATCTTCTTTATTTACTTTAGGTCCATATCTTATTTTTGCCTGTTCAAGAATAAAATCTGAAATTGCATCATGACGAACATAATCATCGTCTGCTTGTTCAAATAAACTGTTTTGAACACTTGTTTTTTCTTCGTACCAATAGAGTGGAAAGCATTGTGCTCCTGCTTCAAGAGAATTAAAATCTACTATTTTGTTAGTTATAATAAGAGAATAATTTTTATTTCCACCTAATCCTGTTGTGCATATAACTAAATTATCATTATTATTTTTATATATTGATTGAGACCATAAACTAGGACTTTCAATAAATGATTTATTATAATATAAATGTTGAATGGTGAATGGGCGAAAATAACATAAAGTAAAATCATTAATATTATATTTATGAATAATATTCTTTTCTACATCTTTTCTTAAAGCACGAGACCAGCTAATTTTTGTAGGATCATTATCTAATATATCTTTAATATTGTTGAAATTTTTCTTTTTTTTATCTTCATATATTTTACATTGTTCATTATAAAAATCAACCATTCTTTTTATATTAGTTCTTAGAAAATTAATTGAATTATTATAAACCCAACAATCTCTACTTGTTACTATACCTGCAACATAAATTGAAAAAAAACTTTGAGTTTTAATATCGTATTTCTTTTCAGGCTGTATGGGAATGAATTCATCAAACCTAGAATTACGTAAACTTATCCAATCACCATGTTCATTGGGTTTTAATTTTATCATTACTAGTGAAGGATTTAATATATTTTTTGCTTCTTTAACAATTTTTAATTTTTCTTCACGAGAAAGATAATCACCTATGTCTTTGTATATAATTTCTGCTTTGCCAGTTTTATCTTTTCTTTTGACAAGAATTGTTATTGATACAGGAGTTCTGCTACCAGAACCAAATATTTTCCCCCCTTCTTTTCTTGATATTTCTCCAGATGTTCGTTGATTTCCGCGAAGGTTAAAAACGTAAATAGTTGAAAATTCATTTTCTATACATTTTCGAAAGCCGTCTAAACCATTTGTATCTAACCATGAACCATTTGAAACAAAACCAATAATACCGCCATTTTTCTCATCAAGCCTGTCAGAAGCCCATCTGAATGCTTTAATATATGAGTCATACGCAGCGCGATTAAGATTTGCTCCAGATGTTTCTACATAAGTTATTGCAATACGATTATCAAGTTTTGGATAAGATAAATTTTGCGCATTATCATTTGCCGATTTTTGACCAATAGAATATGGCGGATTTCCAATTATTATCCGTAACGGTGTTTTCTGCTGTTGTAGAACTCTTTCCGAATTCTGCGGAAAAATTTCGCTGAAAAGATTTTCACCTTCTTTTGTCTCGCCTAATTGAAATGTGTCTGTCAGGCATATCCCTGGGAATGGCGTATATTCTGTGTTTTTCTTTTTTGTTGGTTTTACTGTTGGAAATTGGATAACATTGTCTGCCGCATATTTTTCCTGTTCATGAAAAAATTGCGGATTATACGGTTCAATTGTTTTTATTTTATCGTGATATACGTTTTCAATATTGATAGAAGCGATATAATAAGCCAATAAAATAATTTCGTTTGCATGAATTTCTTTTAGATATTTTCGTTTTAAGTCTTCATTTTTTATTATTCCGCTTTGCAAAAGGCGAGTAATAAATGTACCTGTTCCTGTAAACGGGTCAAGGATATGAACATTTTCATCGGTCATGCTTCTGCCAAATTCTTTTTGTAAAACATCTTCTACACTGTGAATAATGAAGTCTACGACTTCAACAGGAGTATAAACAATACCTAATTTTTCGGTAACTTTCGGGAAAGCGGTACGGAAAAACTTATCGTATAATTCGATAATTATTTTCTGTTTACCTTCGCTGTTGTCTATTCCTTTGGCTCTTTCCTGAACAGAAAAATAAAACTTGTCTAAGTTCTGTGTATCTTCTTTTTTGGTTTTTTCATTTAAAGCGGATATAATTCCTTCCAATGATTTAGAAACGGTATTATTTTTAACAAAAGAATAATCCTCAAATAACGCTTCAAATACAGGCTGTGTAATAATATGCTGTGCAAGCATTTCGATTGCTTCTTGTTCCGTAACCGAAGGATTTATATTTTTTCGTAAACCATTAAGATATTTTTCAAATTCATCTTTTGCTGTGCCTTTTTTCTTAATAATTTCGGTAATACTCTCGATATGTTTTTCCGCTATTTTCGCTACATCGGAAGCCCATCTTTCCCAATACGGTTTTTCACCGCATTTTAATACAATCTTTGCGTAGATTTGACTTTGTAAAGAAGCGAATTGTAATTCAAGTTGTTTTTGAAACGGACTTTTTTCTTCGTCTATTGGTTTATCATTTTTTGTTGTATCTGAAACTTCATCTTTTCCACTAAGATTAACACCCGGAGTATTGATTTTTTTACCACCTGACTTATCTTTATTTAATTCTATTTTATTGATAATAGCATTGAAGCGATCGTCATGGGCTCGTAAAGCGTTTAGAACAGTCCATACTACTTTGAAGCGGTCGGAAGCAAGGGTTTTTTCCGGTTCGGCGTCAGGAAGAACTACAACGGGAATAATTATATAACCGTATTTTTTCCCTTCGGCTTTTCGCATTACACGACCAACAGATTGTACAACATCAATTTGACTGTTTCTTGCCGATAAAAACATTACGGCATCGAGCGAAGGAACATCGACACCTTCGGATAGACAGCGTACATTGTGAAGGATTTTACATTCATTTTTAGATGGGTCAGCGGATTTTAACCAATGGAGTTTACTTTCTCTTATTTGCGCTCCCATTGTACCGTCTACATGGTCGGCTTCAACTATTACCATTCCTTTTCGTTTTTCTTCGGATAATGTTTCAAAGTAGGCATCACGGCAATTATTAAATTGTTCTACTGTTCTTTTTGATACTTCTATATTTTGGCAGAAAGCGACAGCACTACGCATGGGAGAGGGGTCTACACCTTCAAATAATTCTTTATCGGTCAAAGAACGTTTTGACAGGGCGTTAATGCACCCGATTAGTTTTAAGGCGTTCTCTGTATCTATTTCTTCGTTTTTATCACGAGTATTATTTTTAATTGCTTTTCGCAATTCACCTGTTAATTGGTCTTCTTGAAGCGTTAAAACTATAACTTTATAATCTGATAATAATTGCTTATCGACCGCTTCACCAAAACCGATACGATATATTTCTTCACCGTATAATAAAGGGTCATCCATTGAACAGGCAACAGCGGAATTGTCTCTTGCTTTTTGCTGCATTTCCTCTGAGTAAATTCTTGGAGTTGCTGTCATATAAATGCGTTTTTTTGCTTTTATATATTTTTCATCGTGAACTTTAACAAAAGCGGCTTCTTCTTTTTTATCAGGTGTTACACCTGTTGTGCGATGGGCTTCATCACATATTACAAGGTCAAAAAGAAACGGCATTACCGCAGGTAATGACGAACTGTCCTTTCTATCGTTTATTCTCTTTTGAACTTTACTGATAACGTCAATAGATTGATATGTGGAAAAAACAACAATGTTACCACCTTCTGCTTTTTGTGATTTTTTCGCTAAAATATATTGATGTTCAATACTACTTTCGTTTGTGGAAGCGGGATATGCTAAATCTGTTGTTGTATCAGAAATGTCATCATCATCCTTTTTTGTTTTTTTTGAAACTGAACTGTCGGAACAAATACATATTGCGTGTATCGGATATTGGCATTGCTCTTTCCATTCCCGAAGGGTTTGCCCTAATAATGCGATTGACGGAACAAGGAATAAAACAAGTCCGTTGCAATTGCCAGCAGAGCTGGCGGTTTCTTTTTCTGCAATGCGAAGGCTTGTATATGTTTTTCCTGTACCGCAAGCCATTATCAATTTACCACGCTCATTGGTTTTTAGATAATCATGAACTTTATCTATTGCGGTTTGCTGATGTGGTTTTGGGTCGTATTTTTTTATTACAGCATTTTTACCTGATAATCCTTCGTCAAGTTTTTTCCAATCGACTTTTGCTTCGACTAATCTGTAATATCCTAATCTTATTACTTCGGGTGTTTGACTTTGTATTGTCTGTTGTGCTTCATTGTTAAAACCTTTTATTGTAGTATCAATCCAAAGACGGCAGGCAAAGTTTACCTTTTTCCCTGCTTGCTGTGTATCATAAAATGATTTGCCGGAAGTTGAAAGGAATGTATCTACTTTTGGTTTATCTATGGTTGTGCTTTCCTGATAGCATTTACATTGTATAGCCCAATAATCGCCGTTTTTGGTTTTTGCTACAAGGTCGATGCCTAAGTCTTTATCTCCTACACCGAAGTCTGCACGGGAGGGAAATTCATCCCAAAGCCAAATATCTGTAAAATCCCCATCATAAATCGGGTATGTTTTGAGGAAAGACTGCATTAAACGCTCAAAACGGTAGCCTTTATGCCTCTCGGAAACCGATGTATCACGATATTTTTGGAGAATTTGGTTAAAAGTCATTAAAATAAAGTATACCAATTATCAATTTTATACGCAATAATGTAAAATAAGCTGATTTCATCATTTTTGAGTCTCATTACTAGAAAAAATCTTGTTTTACTAGCATTTTTATATATTGCTTTAAATTTCCCCCTTGCCCCCTCTTTGGTTGGGTAAACAAAGAAAGCGATAGGGAATTTCCTTTTACAAGTTTGTTTTAATTTGTTCATTGTTGTTTGTATTTGTTACTTTTTTCCAGAAAAATCAATGTTGTTTTTTCAATTTGACATTTTTATTTCTCAAACATTGCAAAAGTTAACAAAAAAAGACGGTCGCACACGCCCCCTGATATAAAAATTGCTTCTATGCAATTTTTATATCTTGTAGTTTTTACTTTGTAAAAACTACAGTAAATCATTATAACAGCGTCTTAAATCGTAAATTTCGGAATAGTGTATCAACAATGCAGCATGGGTGTAGTTTAATTCTTAATTAAGCTACACTCACAGATTTGTATGTATTTGTATGAGTTTGTTCGTACTCGTATTTATTTGTTCTATTCTTTTTTTTTATGTTGTTTATGCTATAAAAAAAAAGAAAATATATATAAATTTATTTATATATATAAAGATAGGAAATTTGACTACAAATTCGACAAGCTACACTTTTTCCGCACCGCCAAAGACTGACATCAGCCATCACTACAAAAATTTTATATAAAGCGTTTTACCTTTTCATTTTTCAATTCTTTGGCGGTGCAAGTGCCGACTAGAGCTATGCCTCTCTTCGGTCGGCGTGCGAGAGGAAATTTATTATAACGCCGCATAAATGCGGCTTTCGTATCAGCTTGTTTTCAGTCCGCTATGGCAGTAAGAGAGCTATCATTCATCACTGGCAAGACCGCCGCTAGTCTGCCGAACCGTAACGAAGTGAAGGTGAGGCTATCTAGCGGTGAGAGCCGATAAAAGCCCTTGTAAATAATGTGCCGAAAAAATTGCGTGAAGAGAGCGTAGCGAACGAACGCTATTTTTTCGGCGTATGTGTTGTCTGCTTTTGGTTTTCCTCTGCCATAGCGGAAAAAGCAAAGTATTTGCTTCATGGGCTATCAGGCTTTAAAACTTTTAATAATGTTACAGTTGCGAAGTAAAGAGCCGTAAACAGTTTCATTTTTCATTAACGCCGCTAGGCTGAAGTTCGTGGAGCGTAACGTCGAACCATAGGTTCGCGTGAAGCGGAACGATGCTGAAGTCTAGCGATAGAGCCGATTAAATGTTCACTACGTAGGTAGCCGCTTCATCAGAAAGGCAGTATCGAAATGCGGATAAATGTTTCATTACGGAATTTGGGAGATGGCTATCACTATGTTAACCGTTGACGTATAACGCAAATCTTCATGCTTAGACAGTTTGGGTGGGCGAATTACGCCCAGTTGTGGTGGGTTTGAGTTTGGGCGTGAGGATTAGCCTGAACATAAAAAATTTGCAAACACGATGTTTGCAAATTTTTTATTCTTTTCAATTTTTTGCCAACGGCAAAAAATTGCTCCTTCCCCCTTGAGCGCTTTGATAATTAGTTTTACGACTGGAGCGACCGAAGGGAGCGTAAGGAGTAAAACGTACCTTATTTCTTGGTAGATGGGGGAGCCGCGCGGCGGGGGAAGGGACAATATACGCAAACTCAAACCCACCACCGAATTACGCTTATCTTGTAGGTTAATCGGGTCTGGGTGGGCGTACTACGATAATCTTCAACGGGCTACAAAATGCGGATTAATGTTTCACTTTGCGAATGGGTGGGGGCAGGGGTCTGACCACATAAGCCTTTGAATTGATTTTTTATATTTTCAAAATTGCTTATGTGGTCAGAGGGCTTCGTAAATGATTTGAAAAAATTGCGAAGCGAAGCGGAGCAATTTTCTCTGCTTATCTTTTCAGGCGAAGCCTGAACCGCCGTATGGCGGTTACTTTTAGACAGGTTTTTCAGTATGTTATGCGACATTAAATATCAAAACGCTAAAAACGCCCTGTAGACGGCTTTGAAAGCCTTTAACGTGAAAAGATACGGCTATGGGTATTCGGAACGCACTACGGGCTTCTATGAGCGTTTTAGAAGGTATTTTTTCTACGGTCTGCGGTGTAGTTTTTATACTGTATTTCATGTACGTTATGCGCAATGCAAGAAATGTGTTAGCATTTTTGTTAGCAATATAAATTTATTTATGATAACAAACTCATACAATCTCATACAAATTCAAACAAATCTGTAATTAGTAGTTGACGTAATTCTATATGTAATATACACTTAATAACAGATAGATACAAGGATATACAAACTCATACAGATTGGCGAGTGTTGCGTAACAAACGGTAACTGCT
>Ga0209755_10007873_pt1 | contig 11491 bp, 9 predicted proteins | sample TergutCo191P1_FD_187301 | JGI IMG/M metagenome (GOLD analysis project Ga0209755, IMG submission 187301) | Cornitermes sp. P1 segment gut microbial communities from Petit-Saut dam, French Guiana - Co191P1 (SPAdes) (version 2) | ecosystem: Host-associated > Arthropoda: Insects > Digestive system >...
TTTTTGTCTTCACGTTGCTCTCCTGTGGTGGGGGTAGTATAGCACAGGGGCATGGAAATGGAAACGGGAGCAGTATGGCCGAGAAAAACCATGCAGAGAGCGGTGGCATCTGCGACTAACAGCATCATTTCCCGCAGGCTAATCTAGCCGTCGAACGCGCGCTAAATATATTTCTTAACGCTTTTCCCCTCGATAAAACCGCCATGCTGCGCCACCGCGTAATTTGCAATGGAAGCTATCATCACGTCCAGAAAGGTGCCCACGGCGATCATGTAGAAAGCAATCGGCCTTAGAATAAGGTAGGCCTCCTCAAAGCCCCGCCCAAAGCCTATGCAAAGTACCGCCAGGGCCGCGTAAGCCGCGCTGCCAGGGTGACGGGAAAGCAGAAACGAAATACCCAAGGCGTGAAGGCTTACCGACACGATCTCCGTAGCGGTAATGCCAATGCTGGAATACGAGTTGAAAATGACGATAAAGGCGACGACGGCGACCATCGCACTACCCGCGCGGCAAAACGTGCTGAACATCGCCAGGGTAAACGTGGAACTCCTGCGCCTTATGCCGAAACTTTCCTTGGCATGCCGCATCATAACCGGCAACGAAAAGTTAATGTCGCCAGAGAAAAAGGCCGTAATCGCCGGCCCCAGCGATCCGTACAGCACCAGCCAGGGATTTGTCTTGGGTTTAAGCAGGTAAAGAAACAGCGGAAGAATCACGAAACCCAGCAACACGGCAAGAGCCCCCAGCACGATAATCATCTCGCCAAAGACTTCCATCTGTAGAGCCCCCCTAAAGCGGACCGCCCAGTAAGCGGAAAGCACGATTATGAGGAACCCGAGAATCTCGATGAAAAACGACGCGATGTGGAAAAAAATCCGCGAAAGGGAATCGACAAGGGCGATGACCGGTTTGCTGTAGGTCTTGTCGTAGGACAGGCCTATACCCAGGAAAAACGCGAACACGTAAAGCGGAAGCAGGAACACCCCATCCCCCGCCAGAACGCCGAACATGTTGTACGGGAAAAGCTCCATGATGCTTCCCGCCACATCCAGGTTTACCGTTTCAAGCTGTTCCGCCGCCATTATGGGAATCCTGCCAGGCGAAAAAGCAAGCGTTGCCAGCACCCCAACAAGAATAACGAACGCGGAAACGATCGTTATAAGCAGAAGGTTTTTAAGAACCATCGGCCAGAACCGTCCGTCCTTACGCAGTTCATAAATAGCAATAGCCAACGAAAAAAACAACACGGGAACAAGGGCATAGCGACCAACGCGCAGCACAAACTGTTCCAACCAGGCCAGCACTTCCATGAAACGCTGGTGTTCTGGCGCAATGAACCCAAAAACAATTCCCAGGGCTGATCCGACAAGCAGCTTAATCCAAATTTTCATAGGCCTATCATACCGCATCTGGGGCCATAGCCGCTAGCACATAGCAGTCCAGTGCCCAAGATGTATATTCAGTTTTTCCATTATGTCCTCGATAGTCACGGGCTTGCCGATATGGTTGTCCATGCCGACCTTCAGACATTTTTCGACATCCTCGCGAAATACATTCGCGGTCATGGCGACTATCGGAACATGCGTTAATTCAAACCCCTGCTCGAACTGCTCCTCCTCGAACCTGCGGATTCTCCTGGTGGCCTCGAAGCCGTCCATCTCTGGCATTTGCAGATCCATGAAGATCATGTCGTAGGGTTCCGTCGCGCCCTTGACCATTTCCACCGCGACCAAACCATTTTCGGCGCAGTCCATAATCATCCCCGTGTCTTCCAGCAGGGAAAGCACTATCTCGCGGTTAAGCTCAACATCGTCAACAAGAAGCAGACGTAAACCGGCAAAGTCCCCTGTACTGCTCTGCGATTCCTCGTCATCGCTTTCCTCGCCGAAACATTTGTTCAGACAGTTCACAATGTCAAGGTTGAACAGCGGTTTCTGTAGAAAGTGGTCCACGCAGAAAGTCGGCGAATCCGCCTCGATATGTTCCTGATCGCTTGCGGAGATAAGGATAATCTGTGGGGGTTTGCCGGTACTCTGCTTTCTGATGCGCGATGCAAGCTCGATGCCGTTCATGCCCGGCATTTTCCAATCGATAAAGAAGGCATCGTAGGCGTTGTCGTTTTTGGCGATTGTTTCCAGGGCACTTTCGCCGTCGGATGCAAGATCGCAGGAGATGCCGTGCCAGATCAGGCTGGAATGGAAATGCTCCAGAAAATCGTGGTCGTCGTCCACGACCAAAAGGCGAATGCCGCTCCAGTCCACCTTTCTGGGCATGATGTTCCTGTTCTGGCCATCGCCCCATTTCGCGCGGAACGTAAATGAAAAGGTGGAACCCTTGCCCAGTTCGGACTCAAGCCAGATTCTGCCGCCCATCATTTCCACCAGCTTGCTGGAGATAGCCAGCCCCAGCCCCGTCCCGCCGAATTTCCGCGAGGTGCCAGAATCCGCCTGTAGGAAAGGGGAAAACAGATTGGCATGGTTTTCCTTGCTTATGCCGATCCCGGTGTCGCTTACCTCGACCCTTATGACATGGGTGCCGCCTTCCACTTCCTCAAGATGCGCCGCGAGACGTATGGTTCCCTCTTTCGGGGTAAACTTCGCCGCGTTGGAAAGCAGGTTAGTTATAATCTGAACCAAGCGCTGGCTGTCGCCGATAAGGGTTGCGGGTATGGTGCCGTCCAGAAAGACGGAAAAGTTTTGCTCTTTTTCGTCCATCTGCACCTTTACGACGTTTACCGCCTCCCGAATCATTTCCTCGAAGTCAAGACTGGCCAGGGAAAGCTGCATCATGTTCGCTTCTATCTTGCTCATATCAAGAATGTCGTTGATCAGCCCCAGAAGATGAGTGGATGCCGCACCGATCCTTTCCAGGCAGTAACCCTTGCGATCAACACTGGCGGCCCTTGTCGCAATGCTAACCATGCCGATTATCGCATTCAGCGGCGTTCGCATTTCGTGACTCATGTTCGAAAGGAATTCCGACTTGGCAAGGTTGGCCCTTTCGGCTTCCTCCCTGGCAAGCTCTATTTCGGTAATGTCATGGAAAATCGTCACGGCACCCTCGTTGATGCCTGTGTCGGAAACCATGGGAATAAAATTGGCGACATATTTTCGCAGACTGCCCGAATCATCCAGGACGGTTTCGGCAAGGACCGAAAGGGGCTCGTTTCCGACAAGCACCTTGTCCAGGTTGCAGGTCAGCGTTTCGATAAAATAACTGCCGTGGAAATCCCTAAGAACGTCCTTGATTTTTCTGCCTTCCACAAAGGAATCGCCCTGGTTTCCTGCAAGCCTAAGAAAAGCCTCGGAACAGAAAACGATGCGGCCGGTATGGTTAAAACAGATGATAATATCCGGGCTGTTGTTCAGTAGCAATTGGAGGTAACGATCTCGAATGCGCTGGGCAATAAGCTGCGCGGCGACCTGGTTGGCCCTGGTGTTGGCGTATATTTTTTCCCTTTCGATATCGGTTTGCAGGCGGCTTATGCTGCGCTCCTGCTTGCGAATTTTCTTTTCCAGTTCTGCAATCCGCACCCGTTGGGACTCTATCGTTTTTTCAAGGTCGTTTCCCACAGCCTCCCCTTAAAAAACGCAGGCCGAAAACGTGAAATTGTGAAACCTGTTCCGCAACACGCCGTTTCTGTCGCGCACGGGACAGATCTCCCCACCGGCATAGCCCGCCATGTATGGCATTCGGGGTGATGTACCCCGTAGCTTGCCGTCACTCATCTTATTGCCGATAAGGGTCAACTCGTCGTCGTGATTGGGCGAAAGGGTCACATAGCGGCTGACACAGGGCAGCACGAGCATACCATCCCGCTTGCCGCAGCTTAACACCCGATCCAGAGCTTCCCTGGCGGATGCCATTACGCTGTCAACGGTAATCTGGCCCACGGACACCGCAGCACCTTCCGTCATTTCGCCCCCGCACGAAAGGCTGCCATCATCGTTCGCCGCGTAAATGGCCAAGGCTACTGGCTCGGGAATCCCCTCGTAGTAAGTCATCATTGGCGTGGTCAAAGGGGCGCTTTCCATTATGATAATCCCCAGGGCTTCAAGGTACTGGCGCGTGGGAATTCCGTTGATCTCCTGTAACAGACAGCCGTCGGACTTGGTTATCTTTCCCTGATTTTTATGGATGTTCTGCAAGGGCAATGAAACGACAATGAATTCTGGCTCGATGGAACCGTGTACCAATAGCAGGGCTATGCCGTCCCTGCTATACTCGCCGTTGCGGAAAGTGTAGCAATGCTCGTAACCAGTGTCCGTGTGCGTGGCAACACCGCCCCAGATGGGAGTGCCGCCGCATATTTTGTCAAGACTTTTGTGCAGCTCCGACCCGTTGGGGTACTTCAAAAGAGGTAACAACCCGATAATCAGCGAGGGCTCACCGGAAAGCTTTCGCAGGGCATCCGAATACGCGGCCCTGATTTTGTTATCGTAGTCGTCCGTGTCCAAGGACTCGCTGATTACGGTCTGGAAAATAAGATCGTCGCTGGTAAGAACAGTAAGCGTCAGCGCGTACATACCAAGCCCATGCTGGTCGGTGCTGGACATTGTTGTCATGCCGATAATGTCGAAAGGCAGTTTTTTGCTCATCGCTTCGATAAAGCAGGAGTGGATAAAGTCAAAATGGCAGGTTACAATGCCCACGCTGTTCTTTTTGAGCGTATCGAGATCTATTTGCTCCAGGATTTCGGCGATACCGTCTTCAATTTCGTCAACTTCCTCGGTATAGGCGGTCATCATCTTTACCACAGGTTTCCCCCTTCATAAAAATATATTGCCCTGTGCGTCGCGCCCACCCATAAATTCGGATCAAAAAAACAGTGCACCATACATAGTATAATCATTCTGGCACGCACTTACCAGACATAATACGATATCCGAGTATCTTTTGATCTTTCTAGGCATTCCGTGCTACAATACGCCATGCGTTATTACAGCACGAGGAACAAAAACCACGATGTAGACTTTGCCACCGCGGCCATTACAGGTCTTGCCCCAGACGGGGGGCTGTTCGTGCCGGGCGAGATACCCGAGTACCCCAAGTCGGTTCTGTCATCGCTTGGGACAATGGACTACTGCGATGTTGCCTTCGAGACAATCAAGCCATACGTTCACGGCGAAATGCCCGATTCGGTGCTTGGTGACATTGTCCGCGACGCTTACCCTTTCGGTGCGCCGCTGGTGCCAGTGGGGGAAAGGCTTGTTCTGGAACTTTTCCACGGGCCGACTGCGGCTTTTAAGGATTTCGGCGCAAGGTTCATGGCCCGGGCCTTTGCCTGGCTTAGGCGGGGCGAGGACAAGCCCCTGCATATCCTTGTGGCAACATCTGGCGACACAGGCGGTGCCGTTGCGGACGGCTTTTTCGGGGTGCCTGGCATTTCCGTCACGGTGCTGTACCCCCAGGGTCGGGTAAGTCCCTTGCAGGAGCGACAGATCGCGGGGTTGGGCGACAATATTTCCGCCCTTGCCGTTGAAGGTTCTTTCGATGACTGCCAGGGTCTTGTCAAGGCCGTCCTTGCCAACGACGACCTGAAAAAAAAGGCGGCGTTTTCGTCCGCGAACTCGATCAACATATCGCGGCTTATCCCCCAGGCCGCCTACTATACCGCCGCCGCTGGCAGGGCATTTGCTGGGAAAACCGATCCCGATGGCGAGGCGACTCCCAGGGTATCGGGGAAAGGGGGGAGCCCCTTTGCGATACCCGCTGGGGAACCCGTAACCCTCTGCGTCCCCTCTGGCAATTTCGGCAACCTTACCGCAGGGCTCTACGCAATGAAAATGGGCGCACCTATACGGGGTTTTGTCGCCGCCACCAACGCCAACAAAACTGTCCCCGACTATCTTGATTCGGGCCAGTACCAGGCAAGGGCTTCGCAGGCAACGCTTTCCAACGCAATGGACGTTGGCGCCCCCAGCAACTTTGAGCGCATGTCGGCGCATTTTTCGCTGGAGGAAATGCGGCGGGTTATTCTGGGCGTTTCGGTTTCGGACGATGAGACCCGCGAGACAATCGTGCGGGTGCATGAGCGGACGGGCTATTTCCTGGATCCGCACACTGCGGTTGGCTGGAAAGGTGTGGACAAGTTAATCGGGGGAAACAAAATCGATGGCGATCTTATCGGGGTGCTTTCCACGGCCCATCCGTCCAAGTTTTCCGAGACGGTGGAACCGCTTGTCGGCCCCGCGCCGGTTCCCCAGTCACTTGCCAGGGCGATGCAAAAGACAGTGAACTCGCGGACGATTCCCGCAGAGGTTGACGCATTGTTGGAGGCGCTTTTGTGAAGCGACAAAGGTGAAGCTGGACGCTCGTCTTTAAAAACAATAAGCTATTCTCATTTTTCCATACCTTAGACCGTTACGACTTGGCTTGTAACTACATGCCGTTACGTATACACTGTAACAATGACCAAGGGGATTTTGCTTGCTGGTAACACTTCCGCCCTTTTAAGCGCCGTTGAAATTGAAGTGGCCAAACGTGAGGATCGTTACGCCCTGGCCGCGATACCAAATAGGTTCTCCGTTCTAAGGGAAAACCACACGGGCGCGAGCCTAGATGCCTCCGTGGAAAAGGCCCGCATTCTCTTGGACTGGAACCAGGGAAGTGCTGTTTCCGCCCGTGCTTTGGTTCTTGCCGCGGAAAATCGTCTGGGACGCGTTCATGAGGCAATCCTTGTATGCTCCCCTCCCGAAGTTCCCTGTGCCATCGCCGAGCTTAGGCCTGTGGATATCGAGGTGCTGGCGGGCGATCACGTAAAGAGCTGGTTTTTTCTGGTCAGGGAACTAATTGCAAGCTTCAGGAGCAAGGGTCAGGGATCCCTGGTATTGGTTTATCCTGAGGCTGTTGGCGACAAGGACAATGACACCGAGGTTATGGGATCGGTTGCGGCGGCAGCCTTTCGAGCCCTGGCTAGGAGGCTTATGGCTGTTACGCCTGACGAGCCGTATGTTGTTCAGGGCTTTACGGGCGGCGAAGCGGGGCACGATACGGCCTTTGCCAGCTTCATGTTCAGGCAGCTTGACGATACAAGACGGCGAGTTCACGGAAAACTCCACAAATATGGGAAATCGGGTTTTTTCAAATAGATTCGGGATATCAAGTTTTGCAGATACGTTCCTAGAAATATTACATACTCATTTCATTGTGTGTAGCTCCGCATTTCTGTTTTTATCTTATTCGAGAACTGTTTCGTCACCGCCTACTCGCCCAGAACCCGCACATGGACTTTCCGTGTGCGGGGGCCGTCGTACTCGTTGAACCATATCCCCTGCCAAGTGCCCAAAAGAAGTCTGCCTTCCGTGACAATCACGGTAAGGGAAGGGCCTACAAGGCTTGTCTTGGTGTGTGCTGCGGAATTGCCTTCGCCGTGGCGGAATTCACGCCTGTCGGGCGAGATCATGTCCAGGGCAAGGCTAAGGTCGCGGGGCACATCCGAATCGGCGTTTTCGTTTATCGTTACCGCTGCGGTCGTATGCGGCACGAAAATCACGCAAATTCCTTCCCTTATGTTGGAAGCCGCCACCGCCTTGTGTACTTCGGCACTTATGTCGATCCACTCGTCCCGCTTGGAACTACGCACGCTGAAACTGGAAAGAAATGTCATGTTGTTTCTCCTTGCTATCGTTGTTATATTATACCGCTTACGCTGCTGGCATTGGTAGTGGGGCTAAAGCAGGCTGACGGGATCCACGTCAACCTCTATGTAAACCCTTGCGTCACGGCCCTGCTCGTAACGCTCCATCATAACCCGTGCCGCGCCGTGCAATGTTCCCATCGACTTGCCCCGCAGAATAATATGGCGGCGATGGTTCCCGTTGATTATGCCGATGGGGCATTCCGCTGGCCCAAGCATGTCGGCCCCTGGGGGTAGCAGACTAGCGGCTATGTCGGCAAGCCTTTTCATTGCGGCATCGGCCCTGGTCGCGTCCTTGCACCTTGCGCTTAGGCGGATTAGGCGGGTGTATGGGGGAAAGCCTAGGGCCTTGCGGTGGACAAGTTCCGTCTCGAAAAACCCTTCGATATCCACGGCGCAGGATTTTGTGATTACTGGATCCCCCATGCGAAGTGTTTGCACGATTACTTTTCCGTCGGGGAAGTAACGCCCGGCTCGGCCCGCGACCTGTACTATCAACGCGAAAGTCCTTTCTGCCGCGCGGAAGTCTGGCAGGTGCAGACCCGTGTCGGCAAGGACAACCCCGACAAGGCGCACACCGGGAAAGTTAAGTCCTTTGGCGACCATCTGCGTTCCCAAAAGTATGTCAACAAGACCAGCCCTGAACGATTCCAGCGTTTCTTCCAATGCGCCCTGCTTGCTTGTCGCGTCCGCGTCGGCGCGTCGTACCCGCAGATCTGGGAAAGTCCGCCGTACTTCTTCCTCTATCATCTCCGTCCCGAATCCCCGATAGCTGGCTTCCAAGGAGCCGCATTTGGGGCAGGAGCTTGGCGGCGTTTCGGAATATCCGCAGTAATGGCACAGAGCGCGGCCTTTGCTCTTATGCCAGGTAAGCGACACGGAGCAACGCTTGCATGTTTGCTCGTAGTCGCAGGTAGGGCAATGAAAAAAATGTGCGAAACCCCGCTTGTTTAGGAACAGTATGGTTTGCCGTTTCATCAACGCCGTCTCGCGGATTTCCCTTTTCAGTTCCGCCGTAAGGCAACCTTCTGCTTTTGCCAGGCTAACTGGTTTTATCTCTGGCATACTCCCCCCGGAAAGCCGTAACGATAAATCCAGACGCTTAATCGTGCCATCGCCCATAAGCTTCCAGGCTTCGGCGGATGGTGTCGCCGAACCCATTACAAGTTTCGCCCCCTCCACCGAGCAACGCCGAATCGCCGTCTGCCGTGCATGGTAGCGGGGGGTGTTGCCGGATTTGTAGGATCCATCATGCTCTTCGTCTATGACGATCATTCCCAGGTTTCGAACTGGGGCGAATACCGCGCTACGCGGCCCCACCACAATCGGTGCCTCGCCCCGCCTTATCCGCGACCATTCGCTAAGCCTTTCGCTGGGGGTCATTCCGGAATGAAGCGTTGCCGCCGCTGGCCCGAAGCGACCGCTGATAAGTTTGGCGGTTTGGTGTGTCAGGGAAATTTCGGGGACTAGGTATATAACCGACTTTCCCTCGTTTAGCATGTGCTGTGCCGCACGCAGAAAGACTTCTGTTTTGCCAGAACCCGTTATTCCGTACAGGTAAAACATTAGGGGGGGGGCGGATGATGCCATTGGTGCTGTGATTATGGGGGGAGGGGGTATACCTCTTGTGTCGTTTGCGATAATAGCATCCAATGCGGCCTGTTGTTGCGGCGAAAGACTTAACGGCGCGGTGGCAAAGTCATCGGTGTCGCCGCTAAGGGAAGGGTAGGGCGCGATACGCCGCCCCGATGGAATCATCGCCGAAACCGCCTGCCCGATTCCGCAAAGATAGTATGCGGAAATCCACCTGGCAAGAGCGATATCCCTCTCGTCGAAAACTGGTTGGGCATCCACAACGCGGCGAATTGGTTTTACCATCGATTCGTTCAGGCCTTCGGGCAGCGCGTCCCGTTCCGCGATGATAAAGCCCAGGCTGTCCTTGCCCCCCCTGCCGAAAGGCACCATGGCCCGCTTGCCGATTGCGGCCTCGCCTTTTTCGTCGGCGCGGTATGTAAAAGCCTGGTTTGTGGGAATGTCGAAAACCAGATCTAACCAGCGTGCGGCCATTTCAGTCTATCCTTATTCCGCATTCCGCGCTCATTTCGATGATATTTCCTGACATGGTATTATTATAGCATGAACTGTATTATATGTCACGATGGGCTTTTCACATCAGAGACATGCTGGCAAAGCATTTTCATGTTTTTCCATATAGTTCTTTTCCGCGCACCCCGCATTTAGCAGTTCAAAGGCTTTTTCGTCGTGTCAAGTTTCTCGTCAAGGGGCTTCGTCTCGGTATTTGACATATTCCCTCTCCTTGGCCCAAGCATACCGCATTTGGGGCAAACGCAACGCATACGCCCGAAATCCCTAAAGCCATCCGCGTTTTTCAACATGTTCGCGGCATGTAAACGATGGGCATATTCAATACCAAATAAGAAATTTTATGACAATAGTAGAAACAATTCCAGATATTATGGACGATATTAGTATTCCGAGCATTGTTTAATCAGGTTTTGACCGTGATATAGCCGTCCGTCCCATCCAAGGCCATCTCCGTAAGCGCCGTCATGGCATAACGACCTTTGGCCGAAATTTTCATTGAACACCTCCTTTGCGTTTTCATCCCCGCCAGTTTTCTACAAATAATAATCCATCTGCGTATCAGAGGCAAAATTCAGCCGCTTGAGCAAGCGAGTGCGAAGTTCCGCAAAGTCGGATGCGCCGCGATTGCGCGGATACGACATCGGGACACTCACAATCTCCGCAATACGCCCCGGGCGCGGGGACATGACAATAATTCGGTTGCTTAGGTAAACCGCCTCGTCAACGTCATGTGTAATCAACAGCATGGTATTGCCGCGCTCTTTCCACAGGCGGATAATCTCGTCCTGCAAAACCATTCGGGTGAAACTGTCCAACGCGCCCAGTGGTTCGTCAAGAAGCAACACTTCCGGCGAAACGGCAAGGGAGCGAATCAGGGCGGCGCGTTGCCGCATACCGCCCGATAATTGGTGCGGAAAGGAATTCGCAAATTCCTTTAACCCCGCCTTTTCAAGCAGAGCGTCCACATCTCCGCCGAACAATTGAAGCCGCTTCGTGGATTTTAACGCAAACACGATGTTTTTCCTAACGGTCAACCACGGGAACAATGTGTGTTCCTGGAAAACCAGGCCGCGGTTGGGACTTGTCCCGCGCACTTCCCTGCCGCCGCAAAGCACCTCGCCGCGGGTGGGTGTTTCAAGTCCCGCGATAATCCGCAGCAGCGTGGATTTTCCGCATCCGCTTGTCCCGACGATTGAAACGAATTCCCCCGATTCAATGTCAAGGGTCAAATCCTCAATCGCGCAGAGTGGTTCCGCCGCATCCGTTCTCCCGAAAGTTTTGTTCAGGTTTTTTATCTCAATTTTGCCTTTGCCACTCATACTGAACCATCCTCCCTCCAACGCAGAACACGGCGTTTGATCAAATTAAGCACGGCGTTTACGGCGAAAAACGTAACGCAGATAATAAGCACGGCGGCGTACATCCCGGCAAAATCTGCCCAGCCCCTTTGCCAGTTGATGTACCAACCAAGCCCGGCCTCGACACCCATCAACTCCGCGATAAGGAGCGCGGTACACGCAACGGACATTCCCTGCGTCAAGCCCTGAAATATAAACGGCGACGACGCGGGTATGGCAACCTTGAAAATCATTTCTAGTCTTGAAACGCCAAAGGTACCCGCCGCCTCAAACGTTCCTTTTGGAACATTCAAAACGCCGTTCATTGTCGTGGATGTCACGGGATACCAAACCGCCAGCGCAATCAGGAATACCGCGCCTTGAAACAGGGTGCTCGCCAAAACAAGGA
>Ga0209755_10007874_pt1 | contig 11490 bp, 12 predicted proteins | sample TergutCo191P1_FD_187301 | JGI IMG/M metagenome (GOLD analysis project Ga0209755, IMG submission 187301) | Cornitermes sp. P1 segment gut microbial communities from Petit-Saut dam, French Guiana - Co191P1 (SPAdes) (version 2) | ecosystem: Host-associated > Arthropoda: Insects > Digestive system...
CAAGTTGGGCACGTTCACGGGTTTTGGCCCGGAACGGGCTTTTTGCAGGATCCCCACGACCGCTCCCAAATCTCCGCCTGAATATCCAGTATATATTACACTATAACGCTTTACAAGGGCCGCGTCAAACGTGCGGCTCCGCATTCGGATTAAAAGTGGTATAATGCGGCATGAGGATGTCGGACGTTACCGTGGTTCTGTGCCGGCCCGGCGAGGGCGGCAACGTGGGCGCGGTTTGCAGGGCGATGAAAAACATGGGCCTTTCCCGGCTTTGCCTCGTGGCGCCGGGGCCGCTGGACGTGGCCGCGCTTCTTGCAAGGGCGGTTCACGCCGACGACGTTTGGCAAAACGCCCGCACGTTCGAAACCCTGGCGGAGGCCGTGGCGGGCTGCCGGTTCGTTGTGGGCACCACGAGCCGCAGGGGCAAAAAGCGCAAGACAAGCATGAGGCCCCGCGAGCTTGCCGCCTGGCTTGCCGGCCAAGGCGGGGCCGCCGGCCGGGTGGCGCTGGTTTTTGGCAACGAGCGCGCCGGGCTTGACGCGGACGAAATCAACCTTTGCAACGCGGCTTCCCACATACCGGTTTCCGAGGGCTTTCCTTCCCTAAACCTTTCCCACGCGGTGCAGGTTTACGCCTACGAGCTCTTTTTAGCCTTTGGCGGCGGCGGACAAAACGCCGGGGCACCGCCATCGGTAAAAGGCGAGTGGGTTCCGCTGTGCCGGGCCGCCGCGGACGGGCTAACAAAAGAGATAACCGACACCCTGGCGGGCCTTGGCTTCTACAAACAGCCCGGCCGGGAGGAGCAGGCCCGCTTTTTGAGGGACGTAATCTGCCGCGCCGGCCTCACCGAGCGGGAAGGCCGCTACCTGAAGGGCATTTTCGAGAAAGCCGCAAGGTTGGGCAGCCAAAAAACCGCCCCGTGAAGCGTCAAACCGCTTTCGTCCGGCTACACAAGATGCGCCCTTGGCAGTGACGCGATTGCCCGCTATCATATACCAATGCCCAACCTGTTTGATTACGTCGCGTGGCGGGGAGACTTAAGCTTCGACCTGTTTCCGTTCAACCCCGTGGACAACATCGTTTTTTCCCAGTTGTCGTATCTGCCGATGGGCGGCGTAGTTCCGGAGCCCGGCAAAGAGGAGCCGGTAAGCGTGGCCGCGGCGGCAAAGCTTTACGCGGCAAAACGGAAAACCGGCCGCGTGGCCTCAAAGGACTTCATGGCCGCCAAAGCCGGTTCCGTCATCAGCGCCATCGGAACGGCGGCCCGCTACGAGGACTGCCGGCTTTTCGGCTACGTCAAAAACACCGAGCCAGGCGAGGAAAAACAGTTTTCCGCCTTCTGCGCGCTGATAGGCACAAAGCCGTCATCCCGGAAGCTCGTGGTGGTTTACCGGGGCACGGACACCAGCCTTGTCGGCTGGAAGGAAGACCTGAACATGGCTTTCGTGGATTCCGTTCCCTCGCAGAAGCAGGCGGTGTCATACCTGGAGGAGGCCGCCGGGCGTTTTTCGTATCCGATAATCGTGGCGGGGCACTCCAAGGGCGGAAACCTTGCGGTTTACGCCTCGGCGTTCTGCAATGGGTCGGTGCAGCGGCGCATATCCGCGGTGTACAGCAACGACGCGCCGGGTTTTCGCGGCCACGTAATACAAAGCGACGGCTACAAGGCCGTATGCCCAAGGATCAATGCGTTTGTCCCGCAGTCGTCGTTTTTCGGAATGCTGTTCGAACACGCGGAGCCGCCCACGGTGGCAAAAAGTTCCGCAATCGGCCTTTCCCAGCACGACGTGTGCTCCTGGGAAGTGGAGCGCGACGGGCTTGTGCCGGGCGGGGAGCTTACCGCGCAAAGCCGCCTTGCCAACAGGATTATACGCGAATGGGTCGGGAAATTCGGCGAGGAGCAGCGGCACAGGTTTGTCGAGGCCGTCTACAAAATTCTTGTTTCCACCAACGCCGACACCCTTATCGAGCTTGGAGCCGACTGGCCCAACACCGCCGCCGGCATCATATCCGGCCTGAAGAATATCGACGGCCCCACCAAAAAGCTTATGGGCGAGATTGTGGGCGAGCTTTTCAGAACCGCGAGCAAAAACATAATGAGGATGCGCAAAAGCGACCGGAGCGGGAAGCTTTGGGACACCGACCTGTTCGGCGAGGGAGGGTAGCCCATGCGCGGATCCTGCGATCAAGCCGCAGGATGGCGTTCCTTCCTCCCTGCCGCCTGATTGCGGAATACTACCCGCCTGATTGCGGAATACTACAGGTCGTAAATCTCCCGCAGGAACAGCGCCGCCGCCTGCGCCACGTTCAGGCTTTCTATGTTTCCCGTTCCGGGAATGCGAAGCAGGCACGAGCAGCCGTCCTTTACGTTTTGCGGCAGGCCGTGTTCCTCGTTTCCAAGAACCAGGGCGATTCCGCCGCGGCCCTTTTCGCCGTTTGCGTCCTTCACGATTGTCGGCAGGTCCCCGATTCGCCGCCGCGCCCGGATGTCGGTGCCTATGACCAGAATCTCCCTTGCCGCGTCTTTGAGAAAGGCCGCGGTGTTGCCGATTTTGCGGACCACGACGTGTTCCATGCCGCCCTCGGCGACTCGGTAGGCGCTTGTGCTGAGCCGCGCCTCGTTGTCGCGCTCGTTTACCACTATGAAGTGCACGTCGAAAAACGCCGCGGCCCTGGCGATGGCCCCAAGGTTGTGGTCGTTGCCCACCTCGTGAAGCACAAGGCCCGTTTTGCCTTCTTCCGCCCAGAGCGCGAGGTCTTCCCTTGTAAGGGGCTCTATTTCCGGGGCCTCCACCATCGCCACCACGCCCTGATGATGGACGCTTTTGCAGATGCGCTCAAGCTCGTCGTCAAGGCAGGTTTTGTAGGGCCGCTTGCGTTCTGCAAGCTTCTTGCACAGTTTTGTAAACAAATGGAACCGGTCTTCCCGCAGGAAAAGCCGGTTGACCCTTTCCGGCCGGTGTTCCGCCAGGGCCAGGGCAGCTTTGAGGCCACAGACTGCAAGTTCATCGGTAAGCTTGTTGTGCATGGCTCACTATACCCGCTATTTTGGATATAGGGAATGGGGTAGGGTGGTGGCCTACCTGACCCGTCTTGAGATTGCGTGGGAGCCGATAAGCCTGTCGTATATGGCGGTGAGGGTTGCGCCGGCGATTTCGTATTCGAAGACGGTCGTCATGCCGAAGCTTTCCATCGTGGCGCGGCCGTTTTCGGCGCTCCATCTGAAGGGAGCCGCGTACATGCCGGCTTCCGCGTTCCAAACGGCAAACGGAAGAACGGCTCCGGGAGGGATGTGTTCCGGGTTGCTGAACCACATGCCGGTGCCGTCGGCAAGGAATTCCACCTCGTCCGCCACCAGGTATTCCAGCGGCACGTTTACGATATCCACCAGCGCCCACAGGCCGACCAGCGGGCCTTCCCGGCCCTCGCCGTAGCCGTCAAGCTGGACGGCGCGGGAAAACACGGCGGTGTATTCCCAGTAGTAGTACAGCGCCGGCCTTTCGTAGCGCATCGTAAGGGTGTTTCCGTCGGGGCTTATGCCAAGCGCGCGCGGGCCTACGAACGGGGCCCCGCCGTAAATCGCGCCAAGATCCTCAAGTCCGAGATCGAGGGCAAGGTACACGGTGTCGCCGCTTAGCTCCCACGTGCCGGTTGCCCCGAACATCGGCGTCCAAAAGTTGAGCTCGCTGAAGGTTCCGTCCCGGTTGAACTCGATAAAGTAGTCGGCAAACCACCATTCGTCGCCGGGGTGAAACGTGGCCTCCAGGTTGTGGAACGTGTATTCCGCAAGCCGCCAACGCCCGAGCAGCAGCTCCGGCGTTATTGCCGGTTCGTCGTCGTAACGCGCGGCAGGGCCCGTGCCGCAGGCCGCCAACACAAGGCCCGCCAACGCCAGCGATACCGCCGCCAAAGTTTTTTTCGCCATTCCCAATCATGCCACAAAACGCCGCCTTGGGCAACGGGCCGCATTGCGGGGAGTCCGCACCCCGATAGCCGAACGGACCGCATTCCGGTAAAATGGCGAAATGAGAGCTACAAGGGCGATTGTGCGTCTTGACAAACTCGTCGGCAACCTCCGCGCCATACAAAACCGCGTGGGCAAGGAGCGGCGGATATGCGCGGCGGTAAAGGCCGACGCATACGGGCACGGCGCGCCGGAGGTCGCGCGCGCGGTTCTCGGGGCGGGGGCGGACTGCCTTGGGGTGGCCACCGTGCAGGAAGGGGAGATTCTTCGGCGGGAAGGCATCGGTGCGCCCATCCTGCTTTTCTCCCAACCCCTGCCGGAGGAAATTCCGCAAATCATCGAAAACGGGCTTTCGCCCTTTGTCTCGGACTGCGAGTTTGTCGCGGCGCTCGACACCGCGGCGACAAAGGCGCACACGTGGCTTTCCGTGCACCTAAAAATCGATACCGGCATGGGGCGGCTCGGCTGCGCGCCGGACGAAGCCGCCAACCTCGCCGCGCAGCTTGCCGCCTGCACCGCGCTTGAATACGCCGGAACCGCAACCCACCTTGCGGTTTCGGATTCCGCCGACGAAAAAGACGTCGCCTACACCGAGCTGCAGCTCGGGCTTTTCCTGAAAGCGCTGGAGGGCATAAGGTCCAAAGGCATAGACCCAGGCATTGTCCACGCCGCGAACTCCGGCGCGATTATCATGCACCCAAAAGCCCGGTTCGACATGGTGAGGCCCGGCATAGCGCTTTACGGCTACAAGGCAGTCGAGGAAACCGCCCTTGGGCCGGACGAGCCGCCTTTGCGGGTCGAGCCGGTGATGGAGCTGCGGAGCAGGGCGGCGCTTGTCAAGAAAGTGAAAAAAGGCGAGTCGGTCTCATACGGCAGAACATGGGTCGCCCCAAACGACACCGTAATCGCCGTGCTGCCTGTGGGCTATGCCGACGGGCTGCCAAGACAGGCAAGCAACAAATGGCAGGTGCTGATCGGCGGCAAAACGTATCCGCTGGTGGGCACCGTCTGCATGGACCAGTGCATGGCCGACCTCGGCCCGACCCCGGAAGCCCGCCGCTGGGACGACGCGGTCGTTTTCGGCGGCCCGGCTTTGGGGGCGGACGCGCTTGCCGAACGGGTGGGCACCATCTCCTACGAGATTGTCTGCAACGTCAACAAGCGCGTTCCAAGGGTGTACGAGGGAACGGCCTAAAAAGCCGCGCCGAAAAGAACCCTGAAACGCACTCCGCCCGTGCCAAGAAGCTGGCCCAAAGGCGGAACCAGGTCGCCGTCGCAGAAAATCCGCCAGCCCAGATCCAGAGCCGGCTCCATGACGAAGGCGTGCCTGCGCGTGCTGCGGAAAACGGCCTTGTAGCCCACGCCGACAAAACCGCTGAGCGTGTTTATCGACGTGTCCATTTCCTCGTCGTTCACCTCGATGGACGACGTGGCGAAAAGCCGCTGGTACTGAAGGTTGCCGTTCAGGAAAAAGCCCTGCACGTAGTTCTCCTGCGGATACCAGCGGCCCTCGAGGTTGTACCGAAGCTGCGAGGCCCTTGGCCTGAAACCGTAGTCGGCATCCACCGCGTTGAACCGAAGCGGGTCTATGTTGACAAACCTCACATTCGCCTTTACCGACGCGAACGGCGCAAACGCGTATTCAAACCCGGCGTCCATGCCGAAGCCGCCAAACATGGCCCCCACGACTAGGGGCGCAAGGCTCACCGTTACCGCCATGCGCCTGTCCGCTTCAGGGGTTTCCCCCCCGTCTTGGGCAAACGCCGGCGCCGCAAGGAAAACGATCATAACCGGCAAAAAAATCTTTTTCATGCCGTAAATATAACGCCGGCGGAAGCGAAAAACAAGGCTTCAAAAAAGCCCCGAGATCGTGCCCTCGCCGTCCACGTCTATCTTTTCCGCGGAGGGAACGGCGGACAGGCCAGGCATGGTCATGATGTCGCCGGTAAGCGCGACTATGAAACCCGCGCCGGCGGAAAGCCTTACGCCGCGGACCGTAAGCGTAAAGCCCCTTGGCGCGCCAAGCTTGGAGGGGTCGTCGGAAAAGCTGTACTGGGTTTTCGCCATGCAGACCGGAGCTTTGTCCAGTCCGAGCTTTTCGAGCTGTTCGATTTGCTTTTGCGCGGCGGGCAGAATGGAAACGGATTCGGCGCGGTAGATTTTTTTGGCTATTGCCTCGATTTTCTCCCCGACGGAAAGCTCCGCTTCGTAGGCGTACTCGAAGCCGTTCGGCCTTTCGCAAAGCTCCACCACTTTTTCGGCAAGCTTCACGCCGCCCTCGCCGCCCTTCGCCCACACCTCGGAAAGCGCGACCGGCACGTCGGGGGCGAGCTCCCTGCACTTCGCCTCGATTAGTCCAAGCTCGGCGGCGGTGTCTTTGGGGAAAGCGTTTACGGCAACCACCGCAGGCAGCTTGTACACCTTGGTTATGTTTTCGACGTGCTGCAGAAGGTTTGGCAGGCCGGCTTCCAGCGCCGCAAGGTTTTCCTTTTCAAGCTCGGACTTCTTGGCTCCGCCGTGAAACTTAAGCGCGCGCACGGTGGCGACTATGATTACCGCCGAAGGCACAAGCCCGCCGAAGCGGCATTTTATGTCAAGGAATTTTTCGGCCCCAAGATCCGCGCCGAAGCCGGCCTCGGTAACCACGTAGTCCGCGCACTTCAGCGCCATGCGCGTGGCCATAAGCGAGTTGCAGCCGTGGGCTATGTTCGCGAAAGGCCCGCCGTGCACGAACGCCGGAGTGCCTTCCAGCGTCTGCACAAGGTTTGGTTTCAGCGCGTCTTTCAACAGCGCGGCCATGGCTCCCTGCGCGTTAAGCTGGGAGGCGGTAACGGGCCTTTCCTCGGAAAGCTTGCCGTAGGTGTATGCCACCACGATTCGCCCAAGGCGTTCCTTTAGATCGTCGATGTCGGAAGCCAGGCAGAGTATCGCCATGACTTCCGACGCGACGGTGATGTCGTAGCCGTCCTCGCGCGGCACGCCGTTGGCCCTCCCCCCCAGGCCGCTGGCAACGAAACGGAGCTGGCGGTCGTTCATGTCCACGCATCTTCGCCAAACGATTTTCCGCGGGTCTATGTTAAGCCTGTTGCCTTGGTAAACATGGTTGTCAATCATTGCGGCAAGAAGATTGTTCGCCGCGCCTATGGCGTGGAAGTCGCCGGTAAAGTGCAGGTTGATGTCTTCCATGGGAACAAGCTGCGCCCAGCCCCCGCCGGCGGCCCCGCCCTTTACGCCGAAGACCGGCCCAAGCGAGGGCTCGCGCAGGGCAAGCATCGCCTTCTTCCCGATTTTCGCAAGGCCGTCCGTAACGCCCACTGTGGTGGTGGTCTTGCCCTCGCCCGCCGGGGTTGGGCTGATTGCCGTTACCAAAACAAGCTTGCCGTTTGGGGTCTTGCCTTGGTCCTTCAGCAGATAACGATAATCGATTTTCGCCTTGTATTTCCCGTAATGCTCCACGTACTCGCCGGGGATGCCGGCCTTCCGCGCGATTTCGTCGATGTGCAGCGCGTGCTCCGGGTACACCGCCTGCGCGATTTCCAAATCCGAGCCCGCAAACTTTTTGATTTCCGCCATGTTTTCCTCTCCGTGCTTAGAGTACCACACAGCTTGGGCGGGGCGCAATACGCACACGGGCGGCGCGTTTGGAAAAGTCCACGTCATGCACATGGTTCTGACGACGGGGCTTTCGCAGCGATAGGCGGCGTAGCGATATATCCCGACGATCTGGGCGGCTATTGCCCAAAGCCGCTGCCTTTGTTTTTGCCCTACAGCCGCCAGGGTTCGCCCGTGTCGCTTTGCATTCTTACGGTTCCAGTCGCTATGTCCAGAACGCGCACGTTCAGGCGGCGCAAAACGCCGGTTCCGGTTATGTCAATTACGATAATAGTGTTTGCGCCGGCGGCGTTGCCTATGCTTATGAAGTCGCCGTCGGCCACGGTACCGTCCAGGTGGATGCCCTGCTCGGCGGCGATCATGTCGATCAGCCCGCGTTCGACTACGGTTATGCCGTAGCGGATGAACGCGGAGGTAATGTCGTCGGCGGCGTCGCTTGCAGGGCCGCGGTTTGTGGTCGCGTTGTTGTGTATCCACAGCCTTGCGTCCGCAGGGAGCACCCTTCGCGTTTCCCTTAAAGCGTGCGCGGTTGTCGCGGCTCTTGCCCTTGCAGCTTGGAGGTCGAGGGAGATTACGATACCCCTTGCAGAAATTGTATCCTCGCCATGCATCAGCACCGCCGACAATGCGGCCCTTCTGGTTATCTCCACGTTTCTAATTTCCACGTTGTTACCGTACAGCATCCTGGCCCTTGTCAACAATCTGTCATGCGCCGCTGCCATTATAACTTCGTGGCTGCTCCCCATGCTTATCCGAAATTCGGCATCCACGTTTCCAATAACCGAGGCCCCATCTTCGGCAATCAGGGGCCTGTCTGCCGAAACTGACGCGCATGAAAACAGGAGACCTGCGGCGAGCAGGGCAAAAACCATACCTGGAACAAAATATTTCATGGGATCTCCAAAAAATATGCACGGTGCTTATGGCAAATCCAAAAGTGGAATATACACTAAGCACTGTGCGTTCTTTGCCTAATATGGCGTAAACTCTTCGAGCCTTGCAACTTGCTTATACCGTGGGGGAGGCTCCGCGGCAAATTGTACGGCAAGACCTGTTAAAATATACGTGCGCGAAGCAGTAAAGATAAAGAAATTGCTGTGAACCCTGTCAATCTGCACACCGATAACGGCATTGGCATTCGGAAATCGCCTTCTTGCCTCGGCAAGCAGAGCGGCATAAGTTGCCTGTCCTCTGGTGGTTTGCATAAGGTGTACCGAGCCGCCCCCTGCCCCCAAAGGAAGGGCAGGAAGAAAACCGCCAAGAAGAACCGTTCTTCTCTCTTCCACCTGCACCACTCCCAGGATGGTATAATCGCGGACATACACGCCGTCAGGAAGCATCAGTTGTGGATCCCAGCCGGGATTTACTGTGGAAGTGCTGGATGCACACCCCGTCATCGAAAACCCGATTACCGCCACCACGACGATAATCCCCAAGAGCTTAAAGTTGTTCTTCATAGAAGAACCCCCTTTGCGGCTTTGAAGGCTGCCGCAGACCTGCTTCAAACCCCATACGAGGCCTGTGAAGGGCAGATATGACTTTCCTCATATTCACCCATCCAAATGGTACTATAGTACTATTTGGATGACTATACCTCCTATAGTCCTCTTTGTCAACAACAAATCGGCTTTTTCGCCTGTAAACTGGAAACAATGGGGTTTAGGGAAAATCTGAAGTCCGAATTGGCATATTCGGGTATGCTGGTGAAGGAGCTTGTTGCCAAATCAGGGGTCAGCAAGCACAGTATCGATAATTATCTGAACGCCCGCGGCCAAATACCCTCGGTTGAGGCCGGGGTAAAAATCGCCCGGGCGCTTGGGGTGTCGGTGGAGTATCTGGTTACCGGCGCGGAAGTGAAGCAGGCCAAAAAGGAGCAGACCCTAAGCGGCGAGTCGTTGACAATCGCCCGGCTTGCCGAACAGCTTGACGACGACAAGCGACAGTTCCTTATCGACTTCATAAAATGGCTCAAGCTCCGCAAAACAGGCACAACCCTTGAAGCCGGGCGGTAAAAGCGCCGTCGGCCGATATACATTTTCCCCAGGAAGGCGTATACTTTCGGAACCTATGAAGGCGGTAATCGCGCGGGGGCTGGCAAAGGTCTACCCCGGCGGCAAACGGGCGCTTTGCGGCGTGGATTTTTCAATAGAAGAGGGCGGAATATTCGGCTTTCTTGGGCCAAACGGGGCCGGCAAGACCACCGCCGTAAGGCTTCTGAACGGGGTGCTCAGGGCCACCGGCGGCTCGTGCAGCGTATTCGGCCTGGACCCGGGGCGCGAGCCGGAAAGGGTCCACGCGCTGTCCGGGGTGGTCACGGAAAAGGCGCAGATGTACGGCAGCCTTACCGCCCTCCAGAACCTCGCGTTCTTCGCGGCCCTTTTCGGCATGGGAGCGGCGGCCGGCAGGGCCAGGGCGCTCGAGCTTCTGGAAACCCTCGGGCTTCTTGACGCAAGGGACGCAAAGCTTTCCGCCTTCTCCACTGGGATGCGCCAGCGCCTTTCGCTGGCCCGCGCCATGATGCACTCCCCAAGAATTCTCTTTCTGGACGAGCCCACCTCCGGCCTGGACCCGCAGAGCGCGCGGGACGTGAACGCCGTCGTCAAAAGCCTTGCCCGCGAAAAGGGCACCACCGTTTTCCTCTGCACGCACCAGCTCAGGTACGCGCAGGAAATCTGTACCGACTACGGGCTGATAAGCGGGGGGGCCATGCTCGCCTCCGGAACGCTGGAGGGGCTGCGCTGCCTGGCGGGGTCCGGCACCACGGTCCGCCTCCGGGCCGACCCCCTCCCCGGCTGGCTTCCCCTCAGGCGCGAGGGGGAGTTCGCCGAGGCGGAGCTCGGCTCGCCGGAGGAGATACCCGCGCTCGTAAGGCGCATAGTGGAGGGCGGCGGCAGGGTGTACCACGTAAGCGAGCGCGGGCTTTCCCTCGAGGAAATCTACTTCCGGCTTTTGGGGGGGAGGGGGGGGGACCATGTTTCCTGACGCGATGCAGATGGCGGTGGTGAAAAAGGATATTTACTCGGTGGCCTCGAACGGGAGGATGCTCGCCGTGCTCGCGACCGTTACTCTTGCCGCGTCGATCGTGATACCGGCGGTCTTCCTGCTTGCGGTCCTTCTTTCGCCGCCTGACTCGCCGGACCTTGACAGGCTGGCCGCCACGCTGGGGTCTTCCTCCGTCGTGGCGACGGAGGACGCCGCCGGCTGTCCGGACGGCGCGGCCGGCTGCGGCGACCCGCGCGCGCTCGTGATGGGCCTGATTCTGAACGGCGTGCTTCCGCTGTTCTTCCTGATGGTCCCGGTGACGGCCTCCTCGGCGATGGCGGCGGGGGCGTTCATCGGCGAAAAGGAAAAGAACACCCTGGAAACGCTGGTCTGCTCGCCGCTGCCCCTCAAAAGGATTTTCGCGGCGAAGATCATGGCGTCGTTTCTCGTGGGCGCGGCCGCGTCTGCGCTTTCCCTCGCGGTCACGGTGTCGGCGGTTCCGGCGGCGGTTTTTCTGGCCACGGGGGTTTTCGTGCCGCCTGGGGCGAACTGGCTTATAGTGGCGTTTCTCGTTTCGCCGGCGGTCTCGCTCATCGCGATAAGCCTTATCGTGCGCGGCTCGGCGAAGGCGCGCTCCTTCGAGGAGTCGCAGCAGCGCGCGTCGTTTCTGGTCCTGCCCATCGTCGCGGCCGCGGCGGCGCAGTTCGGCGGGCTTTTCATTATGGACGCGCGGGCCTTTCTTGCGGCCGGCGCGGGCCTTGCGGTGCTGGCCCTGTTTGTGTGCCGCGCCGCGTTCGCCCGCTTCCGGCTGGAGGCGCTTTTCGGGTGACTCCGGAGGGCCCGCGCCGGCGTATTGACAAACGCGGCTTTATGTGGGGATAGTATTATAGGAACGTCTTCCGAAGCTTTTTCTGGCTCCGGTTCCCCATACG
>Ga0209755_10007875_pt1 | contig 11490 bp, 10 predicted proteins | sample TergutCo191P1_FD_187301 | JGI IMG/M metagenome (GOLD analysis project Ga0209755, IMG submission 187301) | Cornitermes sp. P1 segment gut microbial communities from Petit-Saut dam, French Guiana - Co191P1 (SPAdes) (version 2) | ecosystem: Host-associated > Arthropoda: Insects > Digestive system...
AGAAAAATTACCACTGCAACTGCAGCGCAATCGCGCACCCATTACCAGCCGCTCAGGAATTGGTCGCTCTCCTCCGCCCATCGTATTACTCACCTCGGCTTTCTTCAGCTTGGGAATTTTCTATTTGACAAATATTATAACTATATCATTCTTATGCTCATGATCCTGCTATCGAGATAGAGAATTAACTTCCCTCCCGCAAAACAAAATTTAATTCGCCGGTACGTCTTTCTGCCAATAAAAATGGCAAATGCCGGAACAGAACGCTGTTCCCGAGGGAGTAAATATAATTGTTTCTTTGAGGAAAAGTAAATGTATCGTCCGGGTATCGCTTATCAATATATTCTCCCATCTGCATGTTTTCTCTGGTATAAGCACTATAGGGATTACATGCAATTGTTCCTATCGTCGCTATTGCAAGTATGGCTATCAAAATAATTCTTGCAGGTTTTGTATTCATGTACCCATCTCCTAGAAAATTATTTGTTATCCCTCGGCATAAAATTTTGTTAAACATAACTTGGAATGGTTACGACCACAATATCACGGCTATAACAACCGAAACTAAGAATAAAACGAGCGCTACAGCTTGGGATATGATACCGGCTGCCTTCATCATGGGTATAGGACGCAACCCGTCTTCATCTACTCGAATGTCGTAGAAATCTCCCAGCACCGACAGCGTCTTTTTTCGGTATAACAGATTAAACACTGTTCCTATTGGATAATCGCTTTGCCTGCAATTACTATGGCACTTTGCCGGGCATTCGACAGTTTCACCGTCAATAACAAGCAACATGATTGGATTACTTCCCGGACCCCATCTGAAAGGGTCGGCTTTGTAGGGATACCTGACGGGACTAACCCTATCTACCGTATGTATTGTTTCTCTGTATCTCAGAATGGGTTTTACCCACTGACCATTTCTGTTTTTACCTCTCTTGTAATCGATGACCGTGCCCTTCGCTCTAATCAGTTGCTCATTCGCGCGTTCTTCGGATTTTTTTGCAACTGCCCCGATCGCAAGAATAACAATCGCCATAATGAGCAACACAATTACGGGAAAAATCAACTCAAACAACCTTCGTCACCACCATATCACATAAATATTCTTTGTTCATCTTATGACCCAAATGCGCACCAGCAAAACCCTAATGTATTATATCATTGACAATGATTTTGTCAATCTAATCGTTTAGCACGCACGACAAACCCACAGCATAGATGTTGCAGTTCACAGGAGGCATGAAAACCGTTTCAATTACCTGTCATTTAAGCACCCAGTGACCTGCAACCAGCATATTGATATTGCCAAATCTGATTTAATAAACTATACTTACCCTACTGTCATACTGAAAAATAGGAGCTGCAGCCATTGAAAGAGTTCACGATTGGAAATAACGACGCCGGGCAGCGCCTGGACAGGTTCATATCAAAAACAGCTCCCCTGCTGCCCTCCTCACTCGCGCAAAAATACATTAGAATAAAAAGAATAAAAATAAACCATAAAAGCGCAGCCAAAGACCATAAGCTCGCATATGGCGACACAGTACAACTGTACATTAACGATGAGTTTTTTGAAAAGACCAATGAAGAAAATGCCTACCTCAAAATAACAAATCCAACACTTGAGATAGTATATGAGGACGCGAATATAATCTTGATAAACAAACCCGCCGGAACACTCTGCCACAGCGATGAAAAGAACAATACCCGTACATTGCTTTCAGAAATCCACGCCTATCTTTATAAGCGCGGCGAGTGGAACCCTCAAATAGAAAACTCCTTTGCTCCGGCATTATGCAATCGCATAGACCGAAACACTTCGGGAATCGTTATTGCGGCAAAAAACGCGCAAGCACTGCGGATTATTAACGAAAAAATAAAAGAGCGCGAGATAGAAAAACACTATTTGGCAATTGTCCGCGGCACGCCCAACCCACCCATCGCAACGCTCAAAGCCTATCTTTTCAAAGACGCGGTAAAAAACCAAGTCTTCATCTCAAAAACCAGCAAACCCGGTACAAAAACAGCCATAATGGAATACATCACAATATCCGCAAACAAAGGTCTTTCTCTGTTAAAATGCCGACTGATAACAGGGCGAACACATCAAATCCGCGCCCAGCTTGCCAGTATTGGACATCCATTGCTCGGAGACGGGAAATATGGAAGCGAAAGGGAAAACAAAACATACGGAGAAAAATATCAAGCCCTCTGTTCATATAAAGTCATCTTCGCGTTCAAAACAGACGCAGGCACACTTAACTATCTTAACAAAAAAGCGTTTTGTGTTAGCGGCATTCCCTTTATAAAAAAATACTTTCCCTCTGCAGATATTTCCATTGACATTTCATAACAGAAACGGTATTATTACTTTTACCGTTTCCTTCGCCCTCACCCAATACAATGTTCGGAGAAGCGGGTTTGTTTTGGAATTGTTCGGCATTTACGCAGTATAAGCTTTCTCCAAAAGCAAGGCATGAATAAAGGAACGGAAAAGTAATAGCGAGGAGGGTGATCGGTGGCAAAAGAGTTGATTCGCCTCTCGAATTGTTCGATGGCGTTTGACGGTGAGTATGTTTTAAAAAACATAAATCTTTTCTTTAATGACAAAAAATTCCTCACACTTCTAGGTCCAAGCGGTTGCGGAAAAACCACAACGCTAAGGATTATTGGTGGATTTCTCAAACCAACTTCCGGAGACGTCTACTTTGATGGTGTGAGGATTAATGATGTTCCGCCGCATAAGCGCGCGGTAAATACGATTTTTCAAAAATATGCCCTGTTCCCGCACCTAAATGTATTTGAGAACATCGCCTTTGGATTAAAGCTATTACGTCAGGACGGAAAAAAGCTATTAAAGTCGGAAATAAACAACAGAGTCACAGAAATGCTTGAAGTGGTGAGTCTTAAGGGCTTTGAACAGCGTGATATTTCTTCTCTTTCCGGCGGTCAGCAGCAAAGAGTAGCAATTGCCCGCGCACTTGTAAACAGACCTAAGGTACTCTTGTTAGACGAGCCGCTGGGCGCTCTTGACATGCGGCTGCGAAAAGATATGCAAAGCGAGCTCAAGCGTATCCAGCAAGCAACCGGCATCACATTTATTTATGTCACTCACGACCAAGAGGAAGCGCTTGCCATGTCCGACACGGTTGTCGTCATGGAGAGCGGAGAGATACAACAAATCGGAACGCCGGAAGATATTTACAACGAGCCGCAAAATGCTTTTGTCGCGGACTTCATCGGAGAGAGCAACATTCTTGACGGAATAATGCACTGTGACGGAGTAGTTGAAATATTCGGGCGCAAATTCGCGTGTCTCGATAGCGGCTTTTCACCAATGGAACCTGTTGACGTCGTCATACGTCCCGAAGACATTGACATTGTATCCCCGGCTCAAGGCATCCTCAAGGGCATAGTAACAAGCATAACTTTCCGCGGTGTGCTATATGATATAATTGTGGATTTCCACGGCTTTAAATGGCTTATACAGACCACGGATCTATGTCCGGTAGGTTCTGAGATTGGCATAAAAATTGACCCCGACGGAATCCATATTATGAAAAAAAGCGAGTTTTCCGGCATGTTCGGAGACTATAGTTCATTTAGTGAAGAATATGACGAGATTAGCGATGCTGAGTATGAATTTGACCACGAAAGCAAAGCCATAGAGGAAAGAGACCGCTAAAATGAAACCAAAATACTTTTCAATTCCATATGTCGGATGGATGGCAATATTCGTTGTAGCGCCGATCTTTCTTGTGTTCATCTATGCTTTCACCACGTCTGACGGCAGCTTTACTCTGTCGAACTTTTCAGACATGGGACTGTTCAGCCCGGTTTTCATCCGCTCATTTCGTATAGCCTTTATAGCTACGCTTATTTGCATACTCTTCGGCTATCCGGTAGCATATATACTGGCGCGCGAAGTTTCAAGAACCCAGCGCATATTATTCATGCTCATAATGCTGCCGCTATGGATGAATTTTTTGCTGCGCACATATGCTTGGATGTCCATTTTTGAAAACACCGGACTACTCAACCAACTGCTCACATTGCTTTCGTTGCCGACCGTTAGGATTATTAACACTGAGGCTGCAGTTATAATTGGCATGGTTTATAACTTCCTGCCATTTATGATTTTGCCAATATACTCTGTAATTGTAAAAATCGACAAAAATCTCCTTGAAGCGGCGCAGGACCTGGGAGCAAACTCATTTTCCGTCTTCCGAAAACTCATAATTCCGATGAGCATCCCCGGCATATTGTCCGGAGTGACTATGGTTTTTGTTCCGGCAGTCTCGGCTTTTGTCATAACACAACTACTGGGCGGCGGCATGGTCTTCCTCCTTGGAGATTTGATTGAAATGCAATTTCTCGGAACAGCTCACAACCCCCACGTAGGCTCTGCAATATCGATCGTTATGATGCTTATTGTAATCGCTTTTGTAATCATAATGAATAAATTCGGCGCCGGAGAAGAAAGGACGGTGGGCTTATGAACAAAACTCCCGGATTCTTCGGTCGTTTTTACATGGGCTTTATCCTGTTTTTTCTCTATGCCCCTATTTTTGTGCTCATTGCGTTTTCATTTAACAGCACGAGAAGCCGCACAGTCTGGACGGGCTTTACATTTGAATGGTATCGGCGGCTATTTGTCGGTGGAAGCATCCTGGACGCTTTTTACACGACATTGATTATTGCGGTGCTTGCCGCTGTGATTGCGACAATCATAGGTACAATGGCGGCAATTGGTTTTTACAATATGCGCAGCCGTCTCAAAACTCCTCTTACACAGATTAATAATATTCCCATGATGAACGCGGATATAGTTACGGGCGTCTCTCTGAGCCTTCTCTTTGTATCCCTCGGCACGGCGCTTCAGTTTCGATTAGGTTTCGGCACCTTGCTAATCGCTCACATTGTCTTTTGCATACCCTATGTCGTACTTGCAATCATGCCAAAGCTGCGTCAAATCGACCGGCATCTCGTAGACGCCGCTTGCGACTTGGGTTGCACATGGATGCAGGCATTCCGAAAGGTTATCATTCCGGAAATAAGACCGGGAATAATCAATGGGCTTATAATTGCCTTTACTTTGTCAATTGACGACTTTGTTATCAGTTATTTCACGGCTGGCGGCAATATAATGACTTTGCCAATGAAAATATTCTCAATGACCCGCCTGAGGGTTAGTCCGGAAATCAATGCGCTATCCACCATATTGTTTTTGTCAGTACTCATGTTGCTGATAATAATAAATGTCAGAGACGTCCGTCAGGAAGAAAATCTAAAAAGACGTACCGCGGCATTGAAAGACTAAACGTAAGCGAAAGCTAACGCGAAAGGAAAAACGAAATTGAAAAAAACCATTATCTTATCCATTTTGCTCTTATGCATTATCTTCTCAGTAACTCTCTCCGGCTGCGGTTGGAGCGGACCTGTGGTGCATGTACACAACTGGGGCTACTTTATCGACAGAGACGTTCTGAGAATGTTTGAAGAGGAGTACGGCATTCGCGTAATCTACAATGAATATGAAAGCAACGAGACTCTTTATGCAAACCTCAACTTTGGCGGAATGACCGCTGATGTAATAATCCCATCCGACTACATGATAGCCCGGATGATAGCAGAAGATATGCTGTACGAACTGGATTTTTCAAATATCCCGAATTATGTTCTGATAGACCCGCGATTTAGAGGAATGGACTTTGATCCCGACAACAGATTCTCAGTTGCGTATAAGGTTGGAACTGTTGGTCTAATATACAATTCCGCTATGATTCCTTATGAAATCACCAGTTGGGGCGCATTATTCGACGAGCGCTTTGAAGGAAAAATCCTAATGTTTGACAATCCGCGCGACGCCTTTGCCATTGCGCTTAAATATCTTGGTTACGATATAAATACGACAAACGAAGCGGAAATATACGAGGCTTTTGAGCTTCTCTTGCAGCAAAGAAGAATCTTACAAGCATATGTCATGGATCAAATATTTGACAAGCTGGAATCCGGAGAAGCCTGGATAGGTCCTTATTATGCTCCCGACTTTTTGACAATGCATGAAAACAATCCCGACCTGCAATTTGTAAGACCTACTGAGGGAACAAACTTTTTCGTAGATGCTATGGTCATACCGCGCGGCGCCGAAAACGTAGAAAATGCCGAATTATTCATAAACTTTATGACCCGTACTGATATAGCGCTAATGAATATGAGTTGGTCTTTCTACGCATCGGCAAATTATGAAGCGGCGGCAATTTTCGCTGCCGAACTTGATCCCTTTTCGCGTGATGTAGTATTCATCGGCGAGGAAGACTATGCAAGAACCGAAGTTTTCCTGCATCTGCCGGAACATATTATGGAGCTTTATGACAGGCTCTGGATACAATTAAGAAGCTAACAGCAAACGACAGGAAGTGCCATTATGAACATGCGAGCTACTATTGGCGAATTAGCTGTACTTTTCATTTTGCTCGCATTGGGCTATTTCGGATGCAAGCTGAAAGCACTTACGCCAGATACCGGCAAAGTCCTGACAAAACTGGTTTTTAACATAACATTGCCCGCCACAATACTGAATGCAGTCCTCGGTTCTGGATTCGGTATTGGCGGCGGCGATACAGTTATATTCATGCTTTTTGTACTTTTGGCTTTTCTGGTCTATATGGCAATTGCGCTTCTTTCCGCGCGTATTCTAATCAAGGAAAAAAAGCAGCGCGGTCTATATGCGTTCATGATTGCTTTTGGCAATATATCATTCATGGGTCTTCCGGTTGCCCAAGCAATACTCGGCGCCGAAGCTATAATCTATGTCGCACTGTTTAACATCCCTTTTTGGATTGCCAGTTTTTCCATAGGGGTTATTCTTGTTTCCGGAAAAAAAGAAAAATTTGACCCCAAAGCGCTTATTAATCCGGTGCTCATAGTTTCTGCAATTGCTATCCCCTTCTCGCTGCTTAACTTCCATCTTCCGGCAGTTATCACGCAGTCGCTTTCGCTCGCAGGAAGAATAACAACACCCGCATCAATGCTCATCATTGGAATCATTCTTGCGCAGACGCCGCTCAAAGACGTCTTCACAGACATAAAGCTCTACCCGGCCGCATTGGTAAAGCTTGTAGTGGTTCCGCTCGTGGTATGGCTGATTTTTCGCACATTTGTAACAGATGAGCTCATCCTTGCAGTCCTGGTGGTACTGTCGGCAATGCCCACAGCGGCAAAAACAGCAATGTTTGCCCTTGAGTATAGCAATAATGAAGCAACCGCTTCCGGAGGAGTGTTTATCTCAACGCTGCTATCAGGAATAACCATTCCAATTATTGTATATTTCTTGCTTTGACGCTGCAAGCTTGGGCGCTCGCATATTGAATAGCTTAGCGCTTATAAAGCAAGCACGTCTTATTTGATATTACTATCTTTCTACTTTAAATAATCAAACTCCAGATTATAAATACTAACTGTGTCGCCGTCTTGTATTCCCATGTCTTCCAGCCGCTGATAGACGCCGGCATTTCGCAATACCCGCTCAAAATACATCCTCGACTCATATTCATCCCAGTTGACATTTTGTAAAATCCACTCAATCCACTTGCCTTCGATAGTCCAAACATCGTCATAGTTCTCTATCACCAGCTCTTCAGGGCTGCCTACCATACGCGCTTTCGGCACATAATCAGCCTCATAAACCGTGAGCGGAGGAAGCTTTAAAAGCTGCTCATTTGCTGCATTTACCAAGTCCCTCACCCCTGCGCCTGTAGCGGCAGAAATCAGAAACAGCCTGTGTCCGCGCGCCTGAATATAGTCCTTAAATCGCTTAGTCAGCTCCTCGTCAAGCGCTATATCACATTTATTTGCGGCTACAAGCTGCGGGCGACTTGCAAGCTCTGGGCTGTAGCGCAGCAGTTCCTCGTTAATAGTCTCAAAATCCTCAATCGGATCGCGTCCCTCGCTCCCCGAAACATCAACGATATGAATAAGCAATCTGCATCTGTCAATATGTCTTAAAAAATCATGCCCCAGCCCCGCTCCATCGGACGCGCCCTCTATTATTCCTGGTATGTCAGCCATGACAAACGAAGTCCCCTCACCGACATACACAACGCCCAAGTTTGGAAACAGTGTGGTGAAATGGTAATCTGCAATCTTTGGATGCGCTTTTGAAACAACAGAAAGAAAAGTAGATTTGCCGACATTTGGAAATCCGACCAAACCCACATCGGCAAGAAGCTTCAGCTCAAGTACAATATCAAGCTCCTCTCCGGGCAATCCAGCCTTTGCAAATCTCGGCGCCTGCCGCGTAGGTGTGGCAAAATGCCGATTACCCCATCCGCCGGAACCGCCTTTTGCAAGTTTGAAAGTATCGATATCCGACATGTCAACAATAATTGCATTGCTCTCTTTATCCCGCACGACTGTTCCATTTGGTATTGAAATGACCAAGTCATTCCCATCCTTACCGGTTCTGCTTCTGCCGGAACCGTCCGCGCCATTATCGGCTGAATACTTTCTTTTATAGCGAAAGTCCATTAGCGTAGACATATTCATGTCAGTCTTTAAAACAATATTCCCGCCGCGTCCGCCGTCGCCTCCGTCAGGGCCTCCGGCGGTCACATATTTTTCTCTATGAAACGACACCGCACCGTTGCCGCCTTTGCCCGCCTTTACAATAATCGAAGCCTTGTCAACAAACATAATACCCTCACGAATTTCAGCTATTTGCTATGCATTTTCCATCATAATAACATGTGTCAGAACTTTCGCCATTTGAGCGCGGGTCAATGTGCTTTCGGGAATGAGCATACCATTCGAGCCTTCGACAATTCCGAGTCTGATAAGTGTTGCGGTCGGAACAACCGCAAAATCAGGAACCGTATCGGCGTCCGGAAAATCTGCAAGGTCAGAATAAGTTCCCGACTCATAATCGATTCCCAATATGTTAAGCGCACGATATGTGAAAGTGAAAGCCGAAGCCCTCGTAAGCGGCGTCATCGGTTCAAAAACACCGCCCCCTGCTCCGCTCACAATGCCAACCTCTCTTGCCCAAGCCATAGCCTGCGCATAGTAAGCGTCTTCAGGAACATCAACAAATCCGCTTGGCTCACTTGCAGCCGGCATTCCCGCCGCCCTGTGCAGCATAAGGATAAAGTCAGCTCGAAGCATTTCGCGTTCAGGACCGAACTGCGTCGGCGAGACGCCTATTGTTATGCCCTCTGTTGCAAGAAATTGTGCATACTCTCTTGCCCAATGGTTTTGCATATCATCAAAACCGCCAACCTCCACATTTATATCAAAACTTCGTCCACCTGCCGAGACTGTGATAACGCCTTGCTGCGCAACAATAAGCCCTGCCTCAAACACGCCCGGAGCTACCATCTGTCCAATATTACCCGAAACCTCAAAATCAAAGGAATGAATCTGGGCTGTGACTGTTCTGCGATAAAATGTTGCCACTACATCAAGCTCCAATATTTCACCGGGAGCGAGCTGCACAGATGCAAGCGGCGTTGTTGTTCCCGCCCTCCTTGCCGTTATCGAGGTAGGTCTGGTTATAACAAATATCTCACCCTCGCCGGAAGCGCCGGTAGACGGAGAAAACAGCCTTATCCTATCCGGACCCGCAGTTTCTCCTGTGGTATACTGAAATACATTTATCGTTGCTCCGGGAATAACCGGAGAAATCTGCACGTCACCCGGAACAGGGACAGGCATATATCTTGCGTCGGTTGCGACCGGGGCAAGGTTAACAGTCGATCCCGCAAGAACTATAGCTCCATCATTTCTGAGCCCGAGATTAACCGCCGAGCCGCCGGAAAATGAATTTGTTACAAATAGAAGATATGTTGCGCAACCGCGTTCAGACCCGTCCGAAGGTCTGCTTATTACATTTGTCTCGCGCTCTCCCGGAATTCTGACGCTCATTGCCGATGAACCACCTCCGTCAAAGTTCACAGCATGAACCGCGCCCTGCCGCAGTAGTTCATCCGCAAGCTCACTGAGGGTCATCCCCACCGAATGCTCTGAGTTTCGTCCATCGACAACGATAGCGATAATACTTCCATCAGCACGTATGCCAAATGCCGTCCTCGGAGCTCTGCTTGAAAGCGCGGCAGACCAAGTACCGGGATCAGTCATTACACCGTTTGAAATAAGTGTATACCCGCTCCCGGTTGCATATCCGGCGTTTACCAGCCGGCTATCACTGGCAGAGGCGCTAAATGTTACAATATCTCCGACAGCAAATTTATCAAACTCGTGACTCAAGTTTCCCAATTCCGCGGCAGTCAAAACCATATAGCCCTGTCCAATCGCCTCAGCATCTCCGGTTGCAACCGTCTCGACAACTTCTAATGTCATAGTATTAGAAAGTGACGGAACACCTTCCAAAATCCGAAATCTCACAGACCATCCCGGCGTTGTCGTTCGAGTTGAGACAGTCGAAAAAACCTCCGAGTACAAAACCATGCCTCCGTGGTCTGTACGCGGCTTATTAAAATGGCTGAGGTTTACTACTTGACCTGCATTCCCAAAATATTCTCTGCCGCCGTTATTATTAAGCGTTATAGTAACTGACGGCGCAGTAAGTATATCAACACTCCCATCAGCTCCGAACAACACCGCATTTCTGCCGCCCGGACTCGACATATACACTCCATCTTCAATAACAATCCCCATAGGTACGCCGCCATGTTGAGTAAAGAAAAAATCTGCATTGACCGCGGCAAGCACATTCATGCCCCGACTCTCGGCAAGCTCAACCATACTTGATATCCTCGTTGTGCCAAATATCGTCTCGCCCTTCATGATAATCGGTCTGGCGTCTCCCTCTCCCGTCATCCTAAGCGCAAAGCTTTCGGTTCTGCCCAATGTCCCATGCCAGGAAATAGTATTACGAAGTTCGAGATTATCCGCAATCCATCTGGTATTCGTAAATACAACGTCCCCTAATGCCGCTGCACTCGTACTAAGAACTAAAGAGAGAATTAAAAATATAGTTACTATCTTAAAAAATCTTGTTTTCATACTTTACTAGCTTTCCTTTGCGTAAATAATTGGCGGATTTCGTTTGTGTACAATACCATTATGATGTTTCATAGTTGTTTCCATTAAATCCGGCACGATTGTCAATTTCGTCTTTATAATTGCGCATCAAAAAACCTCCACGAAATCCAATAACAATTATAACAGCAATGTCAAGCAGAGTTATGGATTGTCGTGCTATGCGGTTAGCTATTGGCTACGGGTCACCCGTAACATCTATTGCCGTGTTATTCGGTAATTACCATCTTCACCGCTTTTTTCCAGCCATCGCATTTTATTTGTCTTGTTTTTGCATCCATCCGGGGGAGAAATTCGTTGCGCTGCAAGCGGCTGAATATCTCATCTTCGCAATAAATCCCCAGGGCGATGCCCGCCATATATGATGCGCCGATTCCGGAAAGTTCATCCCATTGCGGTACGATGACAGGTAAATGCAGAATATCG
>Ga0209755_10007876_pt1 | contig 11490 bp, 8 predicted proteins | sample TergutCo191P1_FD_187301 | JGI IMG/M metagenome (GOLD analysis project Ga0209755, IMG submission 187301) | Cornitermes sp. P1 segment gut microbial communities from Petit-Saut dam, French Guiana - Co191P1 (SPAdes) (version 2) | ecosystem: Host-associated > Arthropoda: Insects > Digestive system >...
TCAAATTCTTAGCAAACTATGCTAATGTCATATATATGACCTTCCGCTGCAAGCAGTTTCGCAGTAAGCCACTGGCAGTTCTCAGTTAAACACATTCGGTATATACGGCAGCTTGCCACAGCGTTATTACGGTATTGCTGACGGACGGCAGTGCAGAAACAGATTGGTTTGTAAAACGTAAGGAAACTATACATTTTGTTGTGTTTTCCTTTTCTGCTGTGTCCTTCAAGAACGGTAAATGGACGGAAATATTTAATGTTCAGCAAACACACAGTTGTGTGTTGTGCGTGTCTGTGATCAGTAGTGTGAGTGCAAAATGGGACTAAACAGAGAGAGGTATGTCTATACTTCATTCGGTACTGAGGTATCGCTCTTGAATGACCGAAGTTGCACCGAGCGAATTTGTGATTCCAAAGTGGCTGCAATATAAAGCAGTGAATGTGTGCAACTGTTTGTGTTGAGGTCTGTAAATTGGGGGATAAGGAGAGCGGAGCGTTTGGGAAGTGAAAGAATGGCTACCGTGGATCGGGTGAAGATATCTGACGGAAATAGACAGCTGGAGGGTGCGAGGGGTACAGCGTGGGTAAAACAAATGAATCGTACCATAAATTGGATTTGATGGCTTGGATTGGATTGTTCTTGCTAGGGGTAATTGGCTGGATGCTCTAAAAAGGGTAATTAACTGTCTGTTTGAATAAAATACAGACCATTTCTGATATATTTGAGGAAATACGAGACCCTGAAAAAACCTTACATCATTTAGTTATTTAGCTAGTTAGCTATCTTTTCAATGGGACAGTTATATATAGAAATCTTAGCTAGAGATGGGAATTTTTATATCCTAGACTCGGTCATATGACTTCGCGATTAGGCATCCACACATTTTCTCTGAGCTTAGGCAGTTTAATTTAACACTACCTATTTGCCTTCAGCCAACCCCCTCCTTTTTTCCCAACACAAGCACTATAACTGCATAGCTGTTTTTTGTAAACGAGTGTCACATTAAATCGGGTTAATATTTTACCCTAGTTATGGAAAATGTATTACTCAAGCAATATTATTTTCGTAATTACTCAGAAAATTGTATATTTCGTGATCTAATTGAACTACATATTTCTTTAATTCTGCTCTATATTAATCACAACTGAAAAACTTAAATCCTGAAACAAATAATATTTCCACTTATCCTTACAACAGCTTCACACACATTTCCTTAAACACAGTGTAATCCATTGTTTTGCTCACTATAACAATGTATGCCGTGTTGTTATGGCTCCGCTGTCTTAAGCATTCTCTTTAATGCACTTAGCAATACACACTCACATATCATACGTATATGTGGCGCTGCCTAATGGTATTTTAAAATCTCAGTTAGTGTAACCTGACTGTATTCTGTCTCCCTCTCTCATCTATTTAAGACAACGCAGCTCGTTCCTTCTCACATGCCCTCCGTCTGCTCCCAGCTCATGCTGTTTTTTCTCTGTTTTTTTAAAGCTTTCTTGCTGAATTTTCCTGTTGCCCTTCCGTTCTCATCCTTCAGCCCATAAGCTGAGTGGAGATATATTTTTGAAATAAAAATGAACCCTCGTACGGCAACAAATATTTCGATGTATTTCTTTTTATGGCGTCCGGTATGGGTTGTTTTCACAAGTTCCTTTCATATACCTTCTGCGTCCATCTGCAGGAGCATAATTTCCGTCGACTATTCCTTTTGGAAACCTTCTTCATTTTAGTGTAAGAATTCAAAATTTTATACGACAATTTTTCGTTTTCCGCTGAACATTTTAATTCCGGAAAAAACTTCGCTAAGATGTCCGGTTTCCATGCATTGACAATCAAATCCACTGTACAGGTGTCAACAGTTTGGCTCAAACACTGCTTAATCTGTGGCAATAAACCTGCCCAACTCCTGTGGGTTTGGTGACAATATATAAGACAAACTTTTGACAATTCCTACATAATACTTTCACTCGTATTGCTCTGTATGTGCCGTACCGGTGAAAAGCGTATTTCTACTTCATGTTCAGACAATTTCCTTTCTCAACACGCCGACCGAAATCGGCTGCCATTATCAGACATGATTACCTTAGGTTTGATTGCCTCTTCAAAAGAATTATTTATTAACTTGTTTAGACATGCTTTCTTTGTCGCTGCTTTGAGTGGGCACATCTGTACATGCTTGGAAAAGACGTCGTAACACACAACACTGTATTTCACTGATGCGCCGGATATAAGTAGGCTACCGTATAAGTCAGTAGCACATGGGTCACACGGGATTTTCGGCAGATGGTGTTTTTCTTCAATAGTATATGACTTAGAAAGATATTATGTCCTTTGGAACAGATCACATCAAACAATAAACTTACTGACTTTTCTGCCAAAGTTTTTCATGTGTGATGACCGTCCAAAACAATTCATGCACTTGTGCACACTTAAGTGACCTAAACTGGTGTCAGCGCAATAAATAAACTTTGTTCTATACCAGAAGGCACTGTCCATTCCCTTGCCTATGCTGGCCCTCCCAAGAAGAGGACGTTTCCTTTAAGCTTACATTTCGCTCGGGTGGTGGGGGGTGGGGGTGTTTTGAATAACTTTCTCTTTCGGTCGGTTAATCGTGGATCTGTGCCCTGTAACTAGCCGGGTTTCTAAAGGTCTTTACGGATCCTGTTCTGAAATTTCAAGTCTTTTGCATGCACCACGTTTGTCCCGCGTCTTGACGATTCTCGAATTTCTGCTAGGCTCAAAACACTCGGATATCTGCTCAAAATCGGTATTGCCTCGCGGGCCTCTTACATATCTTGCGTTTCTAGTTTGTGTATTACTACCGGCTTCGCCATTTCCAGTGTCATCTGTTCTTCCTCGCGATGGCTTTGGAATTGCATCCGCTCGTCATACTCGCTGCGCGGTCTCGTGTGTTGCAGTCGTGTGCTTCCTAATTCCTGCATTTTACTCAGAACGCTAATGCGTCCTTTGTTGTCTTTATGTTCCGCCAAACCATGATGTTTTGATCTTCAAGCGGAAAATGATTTTGGTTAGACCCCACAGAATATAATCATTTTAATCACACCAAATTTAATGACACTGATGGCATGTACCGTGTGTGAGAGAAGAACAGTAGACAGTTCTTTGGTGAAACTTGAAGGAAATGAATACTCGGAACACAAAAAACACAGAATAATATTAAAATAGGTTTTAAATATTCAGTTGGTTGTGCGAGTACATGATATGGCAGATTTAAGATTATAATGAGGGAAACTTGGGAATGCTGCAATGAACTATCTAGCCTCATAACATAGGGTATTACTTGAATAACTGAGGAAATAAGTTTATATACCCTCAAGAACATCCTGCTTCGAGAACTCAGTTGACTAGTCATGACAACAAACGCACCGCGCACTAAATCCCCACTCTCAGCCAGACCAGTACAGCACAGTGCAACGTATCTGTCTTCACAATATACTCTTCAATCTGTTTCATTAAGCATCATCACGTGCAAACAGATTTTGTCCTAAAACATTCTTTCACATTTTCCGCAGTACAGACGCCACATGATTATCTACGGTCCAACACAGAAATTTCCAGCAAACTTAGGGTTAAAAGTTTTGCTTAATTTATTCCATGACTCCTGGCCCGTGAAATTTTCGTAAAAGAAAGTTTTCATAACGTCTCGGGATGATGGGCGGTGCAGTGGAAGGACTAACAATCCTCTCTTAGAAGATCACACGAATATTAATAATTGGTGTGTTGTATAGATTATAAAGTAGCTCGTTATGTAGTCTTCTCCACTCCTTTCCACTTTAACGCTCCATTTTAAACGCCTTAATTTATCACAATTATTGTATATAACATAATTTTCTAATCCATTATTCCGACTGAAAACTGAACGGTATTTTTTGTGCAGTTGGTATCCCTAACTTACATACGGATGGTGAGACCGGCCGTGGGGCCAACACAGCCTCCTGTACGATGGGTAACGGTTTTCCTTGGGGTAAACTGCGGCCGGGGCGTGCTGCTGACGACTCACCTCTTCTAGTGAAGCGGTCATGGAAGTGTACAGCTATACCTCTACACACCCTCTGGGCAACAATTGATCTGTAACGGGAACACTTTAGCTTTACATGTGGATGGTGTGAAGTAGCATTATGCTGTTTATATGGTACTCTCTTTGGTGTCTTATGTGCTTGGAGATCGCGTCTTGTTAAGTCGAAACATGTTGCGTTCAACCGTCCAAAATAAAAAAGAGCTGTGTTTGGCGGATTTTATCCGTCTGTGCCAATTAACGTATGCACATTGTGTAAGGCCAGCTTCGCTCAATTCTGATTGGTTGAGGGTGGGTGGTGGGGGGGATGGACATGACACGTTAAGCCGATTGGTTAATCTGGCCGTATCCTTACACATCTGTGACAGTGCGGTGTGTATTGCTGTGCCGCTGTACATACGGTACATTACATTTAACGTAATTTGTGTGTGTTTCTTTCGGAGCGAGTCTGTTGGTGGACGGTCTGCCTGAGGTTTTGTGAGACCATGTTTTGGGGTCCGGCTGTGTTTATTTATTTGCTGTAGGGTCATTCGGACGTGACGAGGGCAGAATGGAATGAGTGAAACACCTCTTTTTTTCAGAAACCCCTCACAAGCACAGACTTCGTTGCGATGTGTAGGAATGTTTGAGGGGTGGGGCCTGAATGTGGCTGCACAACAAATCAGACGTACAGCAGCCATCGGTGGACACTGCAAATAGAGAGGGAAATTAATATATTGAGAGACGGTAGAAGTTTCACAGATACTAGCCGAACTGACCGACCAATTTCACGTGCCGGCTGAAAGCAATTTCTCAGTCTCCAGTACAATAATAAAGTGCAGTTACGATCAGTAGCTACAAATCCAAACCCCAGCAGCACTCATCACCCTACCGAATGATGCAGCCAACTGCTGTTACATTCACTGTCTCCAGTCACCTCATGACACAGTCAGCTATCAACAGCACAAATTAACCCACGTAATTAACACGCGACCGTTGAAAGGCGAGCGTCGGTGACCGTGCGGCCAAAGGACGGCTGTCGGCTTGTCCTGCTTTGAGCCATTTTCGAAAAAGTAATATTTTGAAAACGCTTATTCTTTCAAAAATTAACGTGTAGAGGGTAAATTAACCCCTTCACAGGCCCTAAATGTTGCAGAAATTTGAGGCTCCCAGATTCCAGGCCAATCGTCACATGAAGGCCGTAAGATTGCGAGACTTATGTACCGGCCGACTTTACCCTCATGAAATATTCCTGATACACATTTCTGAGACGAACACCAGGGCCATAGTAAAACCGGAAACATTATGTCAACAAAATTTCCAATCAGACCATCGGGAATCGATCCCGAGACCTTCCCCGTGTCCCATCAGTTAAACCCACCAGGAATCTTTTCAGTGTCACCGAACGTAAACAGTGACGTTTCGAAGGCAGTGGCTTTGGTCTGCTGCAGGGGAAAACGTTTAAAGGAACAGAGAGTTGCGCTATTCTATGGTATTGCGCGGCGAGTGCGTGTAATTTATTGCAGACTTTTCGGGACAGCCTGTCCTTCCAATTTAATGTTCAGGATCCTGCCGGTCCTTTCTTCGTTCAGGAAGAATCTAGACCCGTGTATATGGGACCGGCCGGATATCCCAAATATCAGAAAAAAATTAACACTACTCGCTGCGTAATAAAGACGGAAGACAGAAGTTCTGAGCTACCTCGCGGCTGAAGATTAAAGTCACGCACTCAAAGAACAGTTTTTGCCTCACACAGAACAGCCTGCAGCCATTACAAGCAGCAGTCGGTTAATGATGTTTCAATTGAACTGACACCAACTGTTACTTTGCTTTTACACGTGCTGGCTGCAGGGTGCGACTACAGCAGTTGTGCGCCATTACCTTCCTGGGAAATAAAAACAAAGGCACAGTGCGTATCGTCTGCATTCCGACCGACATCACCAGAAGAACGGAGTTTCACCAAAGATAAATATTCCCGAGCGCCGTATTGTCGTGGTGATCTGAATTTTGTATAGCGGAGCGTTATATTTCTGGACCCCCCGCCACAGTACGTTACTTCCTCTATGACACCATTCTGGCGTAATGAATTTCGAGATGGATCCTAGATTCGTGGAAATTTGTACATTATCTGGTAATCAGTTGTGTGGGGAGAAACACTCGTGTGGTTTGTGTAACGAAATTATGTGCAAAATACCTCTGTGTTGCTCACATCTGCACACTGGATTAACAAACAGCCGGGTTCGAAGTAGCAGTTTTTTATGGCAGTACGTAATTCGTTGTAGCTTCGCTATATTCCCATGTTTACAGGCCTCATTCTTAGTAATTTTACGTCTACACCATTTATGGAGATTAACATAACATCCGATGTGTGGTTGACCGTGCATCGTAATTCAGTGTGGATAAGTAAAACCAACTAGATGTCACTTTTGTATTCTTTATTTCTCTTCTATCAGATGCTCAACAAGTTTCGGGCAACCATGTGCCCATCATCAGGAGCTGACGACATCGTGATGTTATTGATTCGTGTTGGTATGTTCCGTGGATACAGGAAGATGGTCAAGTACGGTTCGTAGGTAGAGCGTCCATGGATGTGTTCGTTTCACACATCCATGGACGCACTACCTACTAACCGGAATTGACCACCTTCCTGCAGCCACGGCATATACTAACTCAAAGCTATAATATCACGCAGTCGTCAGCTCCTGATGATATGTTGAGCAACTATTATAAGAGAAATAAAAATACAAAAGTGACATCTAATTGGTTTTTCTTATCCACACATATTAACATCCGTAAGATTCGTGCCGTCTCTCAGCCCTACTTTATTTGTATTCAGCACCTGGGAATTTATAATAATAATATAATAATATTTGTTTACAGCAATGGGGTTGTTACCCGTTGGCAGTGGGTATTTTACATGTAAACAAAACATCAAATTGGTTACTACTAAATTTAAGTTAGGAGGGCTAAATGAGTTGCATGTAGTGGCAAATTGGAACCTTGGGATCTATCTCAGCATTTGCTTGTAGACACAGGGAAACCATGAAAAACATGTTTCGAGGTTTCTTTATAACAATTTCTGCTTACCTTGAAGATTTCCTTTCCATGCAATTTTGTATCTTAACCATATGCTCAACACTTCAACAAAATGCATACATTCAATCAATTACACATATCATTATTATCAATATTCTCACACATGTTTTGGCGCCTATTTCTCTATCTTCAGGGAGAACTTTTGTTGTAGGCTCAAAAACTCTAATAGTTTTATGCTTACGAAAATACATTTCTCTGAAGATAGCGCAAAGGCGCCAAAAACTTAGGAGACTACTTAATTACTTAGTACATAGAGCACAGTCCTTCTTGAGAAATTAAACGTTTTGCAGCCAGTCAAGAAATTACCCTCATTTTATGGAACACGATGGCTTATTACCCGATTCATGTGTCCGCCAACTTTCTCTATCCTAACCCAGCCTGACGCAGTCCATACGCCCAAAACCCACTTCCTGAAGATCAATTTCAGTAATATCATCCCATATACACCTGGGGCTGTTCAATCGTCTCTTTCCTCCAAGTTTAGCCATTTCCCTATCCTGACCCAGCCCGATGCAGTCCATACGCCCACACCCCATTTCCTGAATATCTATTTCAATAATATCATCCCATTTACGCCTGGGTCTACTCAATGGTCTTTATCCTCCAAGTTTCCCCATTTCCCTATCCTGACCCAGCTCGAAGCAGTCCATACGCCCACAGCCTACATCCTGAAAATCAATTTCAATAATATCATCCCATTTACGCCTGGGTCTGCTCAATGGTCTCTTTCCTCCAAGTTTCCCCATTTCCCTATACTGACCCAGCCCGATGCAGTCAATACGCCGACATCCCACTTCCTGAAGATCAATTTCAATAATATCACCCCATTTACGCCTGCGTCTGCTCAATGGTCTCTTTCCTCCAAGTTTCCCCATTTCCCTATACTGACCCAGCCAAATGCAGTCCATACGCCCACACCCCATTTCCTGAAGATCAATTTCAATAATATCATCCCATTTACGCCTGGGTCTGTTCAATGGTTTCTTTCCTCCAAGTTTCCCCATTTCCCTATACTGACCCAGCCCTATGCAGTCAATACGCCCACATCCCACTTCCTGTAGATCAATTTCAATAATATCATCCCATTTACGCCTGTTTCTGCTCAATTGTCTCTTTCTTCCAAGTTTCCCTATGTCCCTATTCCGACCCAGCCCGATGCAGTCCATAGTCCACATCCCACTTCCTGAAGATCAATTTCAATAATATCATCCCATTTACGCCTGGGTTTGCCCAATGGTCTCTTTCCTCCAAGTTTCCCCATTTCCCTGTCCTGTCCCAGGCCGATGCAGTCCATACGCATACATCCCACTTCCTGAACATCAATTTCAGTAATATCATCCCATTTACGTCTGGGTCTGCTCAATGGTCTCTTTCCTCCAAGGTTCCTCATTTCCCTATCCTGACCCAGCCCGATGCAGGCCATACGTCCACATCCCATTTCATGAAGATTAATTTCAATAATATTTTCCCATTTACGCCTGCGTCAGCTCAATGGTCTCTTTCCCCCCAAGTGTCCCCAACAAACCCTGTATACACCTCTCCCCTCCCCACACACGTTACATACCCCCACCCATCTCATTCATCCCCATGTTAGCACTGCACAATATTGAATGAGCAGTGCACAACATTAAGCTACTAATTATAACGTCACCTCGTCCCTCTTACGACCAAATATCCTCCTCAACACGCTGTTCTCAAACACCATGAGGCTACGTTCCTCTCCTATTTTTTGTCAACCCCGTTGTGTTTTGTACAGCAGTAGCAGTTATTTATGATAGCACTTAACCTGAACACAACCCTGGTTACAGTGACCACGTCTCTCAGTGCTACCAAAAAACTGAATTCATATAACAGTGCAAGTACCAAATCTTATCTACATCGACAACGATATAGTGAACCCAAGTTCACAGTGACCAAGGTTTTCTCAGTGCCAACAAAAAGTGCCATAACTGCGACACATAGAAGTAAAGACCGCAAGACCCAAGACAAGGACAGAAGAACTTGTTTCCGCACAACGATCAGCTGACCGACACCACCACAAACTGCAGGCAGCAGATATGCAGTAGCTGTACACGATGTACCGGCCGGACTGGCATGCTGCACAGAAATTCCACCCCACCACATGGGAAAAACTACGGCCAGAATAGTGACCCACCTCAACTCAGTTGCACACACTCTCCCTGGTCAACGTATAATTAAACAGGTTAGAAAGTGATCAGGAACAGGGCAAGGACAGGGCTGGACCTTTATCAGCCACTCAAAACGCCTCAACACAAGGCGAAACTAGATTAGTCTCACTGATTGTACATATCCGTGATAGGTTATAGAATTATACACTATAGAAAGTTATTATACCGATATACTTATGTATACTGTTTAGAATAAGAAATAGTCCCTATAAGAGTAAAAAACCAGGTAATCCCATGAACATGTAACCGCGTGGTATAATTAGGTCTCGAACCCGCCCCTTTATGCCACAAGACCACTACAGGCATGCTAGTATAGCCTAAGCATTGAGTCCAAAAACATCCTGATGATGGCCCAAGTATAGAGTCGAAACATGTCGTTGTTGTAAACACCTATATAATTAAATATCAAATATAGTTATGTTCGACTGTAACTGTTAACATACTTAACTGCTACTGTTGCTACGTTCCTCCTCAATGTCAGTGCCCATGTTTCAAACCCATACAAAACAACAGGCACAATTAGATTTCTGTATAGCTTAATGTTTATATTTTAATAATATATGTAATTGATTTAGTACGTGCAATCTGTTTCTGTTTTACAGATATGGTTACCTGTTGACGGAATTTCAGTTTTCGGGATCAAATATAAGTCACCGATATTTACAGACGGCTTCGTCATTGAGAAAATCGAAAACTAATCGCCAATATTTGGGCGACAGAGAGGGTCAGAGGGCACACATCGCTCTTCTTACAGTTCGACTGGAAAGTTAATTTATTACACTTTCGACTACAGAACACTGAACCATATCAGTTGTTAGAACTGAATTAGGGGTGCCCACTCCGTCGAACTAAAATCTATTGGCCTGAAATTTTCTGAATGCCAAATTTGAAGTCACGTGAATAACAGTTGCCGTCACAATTCCAGTCGTTTTACTTTCCCCATATTTGTGCTTACGTGCCGTTTTTCTGTCACCATCCATTACAATCAACCACACACCGTTTATATTAACCGAAGAAAAAAATACATTTGCTTCATTTGAATTTAACACATCAATTAAACTTCATTAAGTTCCCCCGGTGCGAGAATAACTTGCTAGGGATGGATGAGCCAACCGGACTGTTCCGTTCTTACTGTCGGCAGGCGCAGTGCGGGCAGTTGAACGCGTGCTAGCGGTAGCCTTCGGAACACACACCACTCACAAAAGACAGATATCCATGCACCCGGTGGGATTTAAAAACACAATTTCAGCAGGAGAGGGGCCGTAGACATTCCGGTCTGTGGGACCGGCGACGTATTGCACCTACGTGTAGAAAATTAAAATTAATACTTCTTCCCTTGAAAGGGCGATTTTCAGAAACTCAGAAATAGTCCAGAAGCCTTCCGCTTCGAACACTGATTTCATTCGTCGTGTCATGGACTCAATCAGTGATCAAATCTAACGCCTAGACGACGCAACTTCATCCCATGCGTCTGAAACAATGGCCAATAGCTATTTCTGGGACGGAGGACAGGCCACATTACGTGCATTGTCCTTTTCACCTCACTCCACAATTTCTCGATGCGGTTCACATCAGGCGCTCGCGGTGGCCAGTCATGGAGTTCGACGTCAACCTGCCACTAAAGCCATTATTGAACCACACGAGAATCGTAGATGGAGTGGTCGTCTTGCTGTAAATGGTTACCACCCGGATAAAACACCCGTACAGAGGGCACCGTTACGTTCTGCAAAATGTGCTGATAATGCAGGCCGTCCAGGTGACACTGTGTATGATGGAGATCTCCAGCCCCTTTATGGGAGAAGCAGTAATAACTGTGGACAGACACACGACCACTGAGTATGCAGGTATTCATACACTGTAGGTTCTAACTCTCCCCTCAGGTCTGTAAAATAAATCCGGATAATCGTTTGTTTTCACTTTCAGTTATATGACAGTATTTATATTGAAGAGGGAAGCGGCCTTCACTGAACTTAAGGTTAGTGACTGTATTGTGACAGCAAGGTCAGTTTTCAGCTTACGGTAATTCCCTTCCCTCCTGTTTCAATCATGACCAGCAGTAGATATCCTGTTTCATCCAGCATTCTAAAATTGTGAATTACCATAATGCAGTTGCAGAAGACATTCCCTTCGTTTGGCAGAAAATTGAAAGAAACCTGACTTAATTTAATGAGTGCAGCCCTTCATTCT
>Ga0209755_10007877_pt1 | contig 11489 bp, 7 predicted proteins | sample TergutCo191P1_FD_187301 | JGI IMG/M metagenome (GOLD analysis project Ga0209755, IMG submission 187301) | Cornitermes sp. P1 segment gut microbial communities from Petit-Saut dam, French Guiana - Co191P1 (SPAdes) (version 2) | ecosystem: Host-associated > Arthropoda: Insects > Digestive system >...
AATTAAGTGAAATATGATAAAAAAACATGTATACTGGTCTTCACATAAAATACACACTATTCTTGTGTGACTGTGATGGGACTTGAATTTTTCTCGACAGATTTTTGAAAAACAATCAAATAACAAATTGCATGGAAAACTGCACCATGGGAGCCAAGTTGTTTGATGTGGACAAACGGACAGATATGATGAAGCTAACAGTCACTTTTCACAATTTTGTGAATGCACCTAACAAGTTACTATGACATAAACTTCTGCTTTAACCTTAAGATATGATTGCATATGTTAAGCACAAAAAAAAAAAAGAGCATAGGTGCAACAAGGAAATTTGCATTGGTGAAAGTTGTGAAGTCTACCACATCCAACTGACGCTGCAGAGTATCAACTGGTGTTCGGAGTCTTCAAATCCAGGAGACATCTCAAGAAACCAAACATGTTTATTCTGCTTTGTTTCTGGCAGAACACTGCACAGTCATACTTTCAAAACCAATTTATGTCTTGATAGACGGCTGGACGCACAAATTTATAACTGACGTTAGTCACGTAATTAAAGGTTTACAAAAATCAGGTTGAAGACTGAGCATTTCTGATACAGCCGAAAAAAAAAAAATTTACTGTCACTGCACAGTAAAGAGCATTTAATACTTTCTACACATACCTTGAAGAGTTTGTACAAATCCACATCCCTAGTGCCAATGATAGGACCCTTGTTTATTGGTGTACCTCTGTCATCCATAAACTTGTACAGCTGAGCTACAAAGTGGTCCTTCTCTTCACGAGGTTCATCATCAGAACTCTAAAAATTCATGTTGCATTACAATTACACCACAGCACACACTTCTATACCCAGCATAACAGGAAAAGACATTTACTGGCATAATTCCTTTTCAGAATACTGGTAAGTGCAGTTACATAAGAAACATCATAAAGTGGTTTTCACACTGCAGTTTGACAATCACAGGGAGAAAATAACGAGGCCAGTTTCTTGTTGTATGTTCGATGCATATAACATCTAGTTCCTTTCAGTACCTGATGGACAAGTAACCTCAGACATCCCTACTTCTTCAGATTAGAAAATGGAGGACGTCTACCACAACAGTATTCTTCCCTCCTGTGTTTCAATCTTCTACAATTTGTGAAAACTGGAAAGTGATTTATGCTCTGCCAGGTACAGAAGGCACATTACTGGTGCACATAAAATACTCAAGTCATGGGGTCTACGCTATTAGTTCACATGCTCTGTGCCTTAATTTGGGTTACAGAAATTCTATGAAAGGTCATAAATGATTTAACAAGAATTTACATATTAATGCCAAAAAGTGCCCAAGCGTTTCATGAGCCTCTGGAGATAAAAGGCTAGGAATCACAAGTAAAAGCAATCACTGTGTTATACAAAACTACACTTAACACACACAGAAAAAGTGTTGTCTGTAAAACACACAACAAGACTTTGACGATAAGCATCATCCAGACCAGTGGTTCCCAGCCTTTTCACATATGAGCATGCCTTCTTAACCTCAAAAAAATTTCATGGGCCCTCCACATGTCAACAGTTGTAATTTGGGGCTCCCTTAATTGAGATGACAAAGAAAAACTACATAACTGCAGTACATTTTACATTTTATTCTGCAGGAAAATAACAGCAAGAGTATAACAGCAGAAACCAAACACTACCTGGAGAAGCAAAACTTGAATTCGTAGGGCCCTTCAAATAATCTTTGAAAACACACCTTACTATGACTACTTTTGAAAAGAAGGAAAGATACACGTTTTGGATTAATTTGGTAAACACCATGCAACAATCAGTCAGTCACTAATGTATGAAATTTACGTACATCTGAATCAAATCCTCCATCACTGTCACTGTTACCACTACTTTCATCCATTCCGAATAACAGGTCCCGATCCCAATGCGGAGGAAGTTCATCCCTGTCCAAGTAGAGAAGTGCTTTCTCTACCGCTGCAAAATATCAGAAAGAAATACATATCAAACACAAAACTACTGGGAAGAACATCATAAGGTAGAGGAAATCAAGAAGGGACTAGCAAATGCCCACTATACACTCCTTGCAGTTCATGTATATGTGTGCATATGTGTGTGTGTGTGTTGGACCCGCAAATGTTTTTTTTTTGGGAGGGGGGGTTATTGTCACCAAATTTATGTACATGCACTTCAAATGACTATTTCTTTATCAATAAAAACCCCCAAAAATGACAATATCACTACAAAACTTTAAATATAGTGCTCTGCACTGAATGTATGCTTGTCATTCTGCAATGGTCCAACACATTCAGTGCCCTGCGCTGAAGTGATAAGAAGTCTGACATACTGTGGTCCGTTAGTTACATGTGCAATAAAAGTATTTTTAGTGTTTAATAATTTATTTTCATCAATTTACCCATTTTAAATTCACCATATCATGAAACTGTAATGTTCTGTGCATTGTCTTGCTACATGATAAAGTTTCTTGTAATAAGCCAATTCACAATATGCTGGCTCTAACATAATGGTTAAACACTGTCCTTTGTTGTTACTTCATTAAGCTTAAAATATGCTTCACTTTCCAAATGGCAATCAACTGTTATGGGGATAACAGTCAAGAAGATTCTCAAAATGAAAACACACTGCTAACACAAACAAGACAGTAACAGAACAAGAAGCTGTACTTTGTGACCCATGCATGCAATGGAATAATCTTTAGGGTAAGGCCAAAATATTTCATCATTACCCATCTGAAGGAATAGATAACAGATGAAACAGAAGTAGCACATCAAACTTGGGAGGTTAAATATAAATATTTTGATATAAAAACCATACGAAGTACATAAAATATTTTTGTTGCATTTGCTGTATGTTTTCCATGTGGCAAATCTCTTAAAATGACAGGCAGGTTAAAAGGATAAAAGAACAAAACTGACAAACAAACAAACAAACAAAAGGGGAGGGGGGAAAGGAAAAGGAAAAGTTCTGGGACCAAATTAATGCAATGTTTACGATGAGAAACCATCTCAAACAGGCCCCTCTTAAAGGAGTTTTCACTGCATATCATTAGTCCCTTTGTTTATGACACTGATATCCATTCCACAAAACGAGACATGACAACAAGAGCAATACCTCTTCCACGTACTCTCAGTGAAACACTTACCAGTTCTTAGAGTATTATTATCCACTTTTGCCCCAATTTCTCTTGTAAATTCTGTCGCTTCCTTTTTTGGTACCGTAAAACTGCAATACAGAAAGTACCACCATAACCACCCAAAAATAAAACAGTTATATAATTAACACTCACATCATTGCAAATTTCTGTTTACATATCACGCTACTTACTATCTTCCATCTTTAAAGGAGCGTACGAGGTACTCATCACGGACTCGTATTCGTACTGTATCTTGAGCTGTAGGGGCCACCACCAATCCTGGGAACCAGTTATCTTTCTGCTTCTTCTTGTCTCCCAGTTCCACACACACAACTTTTCCAATATCAGCCTCCTTTTCCTCCTTTCTTTTACCTTTCCGTGGGCTATCTTCATCATCACTACTGTCATCACCACTGGTAATTAAAATATAAAATCAGGATTGAAGCTAAAAGGACTATAGCAAACAGTTGAAATGTAACAGGTACATTTACTCCAATGAAGCAAACATATATTTCAAATTCCCTTAGATTTTTGTCTCCTATGCTGGCCACATGCTCATCTACTACACAAAGAAATCTACTGTTGAAAGGCAAACATATCACAGACATCACACTGCTCTTGTTCAAGAATTACTTCTTCATATTTACACATTCACTACAAAGGAAATGCTGAACACAGAAGTTGTTAAATCATGCTGCAATTTATTTTCTGTCATGCACAAATTATTTGTGCAAGAAGTCACTTCCAGAAATTTTAAAAGTTTTCAGTTCAGGCTCCATGTAACATGGGGAATGCATTACAAATTTTCCTAACAACTTTCAGCATGGACACCCAAATACCAAATCTGTCAGAATCTGTTGGGTGTTTCAGAAATGAATCAAGATGCAGACCTCAATTTCCCATTATGTGAACAGTTGACAGAAATCTGCTTCCCCAAGTATAACAAAATCCATCATGTACCAACACAATCTTCCAATTTTATTCGAGTCCTTAGTCCTTGGACAGTCTTCTCCTACATAATAAATCTGACACTTAATTATAAATGTGTAAGTCAGAATGAAGCAAGGCTTGACATATGAACACAGCAAGTATTGTACAACATTAAATATGGGTCCACAGCAGTAAATATAGTTTTTTTCTCTCTTCTGAAATGCCATTCAAAAATTGCTGTACTTCTGGAGTACTATTCAATTCAAAGAGTGATTTTTAAAATTGCATTCAAAAGACATACTTGGTTAAAGGCTGGTGTATAATTTATGTGACTGAATAAATATTCTCTTTCACACAAGGGCTCCCCAAACAAGGCCAGTAAGAAGGGTGTACAAGTATAGCTCTACCCTTTCTTTAACCTTGGCACTACATGGGAGTAGGTGGTCAATGCTACCGCTTTACCCTGGAAAAGAGACCCTGCAGCCATTGTACTGGAGGTTGTGTGAGCCCCAGGGCTGGTCTGGATGGATGTGGGAAATCCTGCCACTGCCCAGGACCATCCAGCCTGTGGCAAGTCACTATACTGACTATGCTATCCCGGCCCACTTCTCTTTCACATAAGCATTCTGAATTCTTTAAATACACTAAATGGCGTTTTTAGAACATGAGTGAATGGTAAGCAGCAAACTTATAAAAAGAATGATCTGAGAAAAAGCCCTCCAAATTCTATCACCACACAGAAATTATTATCTGCCCTCCAAACTGTATAAATTTAACAAAATTTGGTCTATGTGTAGTACCAATGAGCCTCTCACATTCATTCAGCTTGCACACATCACATTGTAGCATGTGGTTCAGAAATGTACCAATGAGTCTCTCACATTCATTCAGTTGCACAGATCATGTTGTTTCTGTCCTATTTCATGAGCAATTTCAACAAAATGAATCTCAGAACATGGTGCATTTTCTTCACACTTAAAAGAATGCATCAAGTTAAAAAAATTTGCAGATCTGCTGAGTTCACTCCTACTGTTTAGAAAACACCAACCTGCCCCACCTAGTGCTATACCTACCATCCCTCAGCTACACTACAATTTATTACTTCTGCAACATCTTTAAGAAAAGCCAGTTCCTAATCTTTATATTTTATGTACACATGCATCAATATCTTTACAATACAATAACATGCAAAGCACTCAGTTGTAACAAAAGCATAACAATCTATGATCTCACTGTCATAATGGAAGAAAACTGGGTTTTCAATCGTGGAGAGAGATATTACATGAATGAGCATTCATAAGCAGTCAGTGTTGTTTTGTTACTTACTGTATCTGACGGTTTCGTCTTCCTTTCCGCCCTCCTATAACTGGATTTCCAAAGTGTTCTGGGTGTGTTAATGGTAGTTGGTCCAATGTTTCACTTTCAGCAAAATGACGACCACTTTTCAGGCAGAGAGCAGTTCTTCTGAGTGTTGTGATATCACCATCATCAAAAACTAAGATAAAGAGAATAAGTTCTTATATACCACAGCAAGTGAAGTCAATAAATTCATGGATAATAAACACTCAAAACAAACTCAGCATTCATAATTCCAACCATCAGGAATAGCATATAGAAACAAGCCTTACAAGGAATATTCACACCCATGAAACTAATTCTTGTTCTATAGAGAGAGAGAGAGACATATTTTTGGTTTGAGGTCACACTATTCTACTGACTTTTATGTCATTTTCATATCACATCCCAAGTTCAAGAAATGCCTTATTCAAATTTCCCATGTCCTGATTCTGTGGGCAATAATATCCTCAAAAAGAAATTCACAATGATTTTAAAATCTGCAAGGGAAAATCTCTTCTTTTTTTTTTTTTCACCTAACATAATCAAAATTTGTCACAGTACTGACAATGAATCAACTAATTCTAAAAATAAAATTGGGAGAAATGATGAACAGCAGCTTCTGAAAGTTAATACATGCTTCAATTTTAATCTGAACAGCTCTAGTCAAAATTTGCATAAACCTATCTTCACCAAAAGAATATCCTGGATATGATTACCAACCTTCATCATTTATGGTTAGGTTAAATGTAAAGCTACTAAAATTGTACGTGTTAATACAACTCCAATTCACGGGTGACCATCTACCAAAAAATCCTTTTAACAACAGAATGTTCTGTAACAAACTGGAAATGTCCTGAAAATGTTCTGTAACAAACTAGAAATGTCCTGAAAAGCAGGAAGTTTGGCCTCCTAAAGAAGATGACTGCATACATAACTCAATACACACAAAAATAACTAATCATACTTTCAAGACTACTGTCACTGATGACAATTTTCAGAATAAGCTGAAATTATTTTCATTATACATTACAGAAATTTCACTACTCATATAATGAATGTTCAGACCACTTGGGATATGTATTACCCCACAACACAAAAATAAATGCAGATGTCTCATACAACATTTACTAACCTACAGTGTACTGGCTACAATCCTGTATTTTGTTTATTGTGGCTTCAACAAATTCTTTCTTCTCAGGATGTTTCACTTCGCACACAGAGCCAACCTGTAACGTTAAGTTCCAGTAAATCAGTCATACCCATTTTACATTAATTCAAGTGAATTTCCTACAGATCTAACAAACATTTACACACGAAGTGCCTAATACAAAATCTCCCTTTTATCATGTCCCTGAACATGACAGTTGTCATGAAATATGCAGGTGAATTCAGCAGCCAAGCTCACGAATGCAAAAAAAAGGGACATAACTATTAACTACCCAAAATGTACCGAGGTCATGAACAATCACCTGTAGTTCTACATTTTTAAAAACAAACAAAATGCAATAATTAAAATACAATAAAATAGATTACAAAACACACTTTATACCAGGTGCCAACTGCTACATGTTTTGACACCAAGGGGCCATCATTAGGGATTATATCAACAACAAAAATAAGAACTCTGCTCTATAACGTTTAATATAACATCTCTTTTCACATGTATACATACACACTAAGTGAACAATGACAACTTTACAGGACGTGATCCCTTTGGATCATATATTGATACGGATGTTTGTGTGCACAGCCCAGGAGGAAAAAATGGCTGAAACATCGATGTGGGGTATTTTGTTGTAACTATGTATGCATATATTTGTTGTAACATTTTAAGATGTTTTACTTTCATGACAGTGAGGGTGAATAGCACCTGCAATATTTGTTGGGCCTAAAAACCTTTGTTGCTGATAAACTACCTCATAATGGCACCATGGTGCTGATACATGTAGGAGTAGGCACCTGATATGAAGATCGTTTCGTAAACTATTTTACTGCATTCTAATTAGTGTACTTTGTTGGTTTTTAAAAATAAAGAATATAACAAAATATATGGTATGTATGAATAACATAAAAAAAGTCACGGACAGTTTTACATAATATGTGATACTATCTTCATGTGCTAAGTCTTATATGTACAGTTTAATGTCTGTGGGGATATTAAGATTATTCTTTCAAGTTAACGTCTGAAATGGAGCCATTATAACATGTAGACTACAAAATTTACAGGGCAGAAAACCATATGCCCATCCACATTCACAGCTTTTGGCAGCAAAGGTACAGGTGCCCCTGTCCAAGCCATAGCTCTGCTCATTCTGAACCTCAGTAACAGAGGGAAATGAGCGGTCAACTTCATACTCCAGCTGATTTAACCCTGGAAAGAACCACGGTACAGTTACCCACTGAAATGGAGGCTAGGTATGCACCAAAGCTGATCTGGACTGTTGTGGAGGAGAGAAAATCTCTTGCCTCTACTACAATTTGAACCCCAGATCATCCAGCTTAAAGGTCTACCTGACATTTGACAAAAGTAAAGATAACATTACTAATACCAGCACCAGTGAAATGACCCTTTCACTGCCCACATTTTCTTTAATAAGCTGTCATGCAATCATGACACTGCTTACTTATTATGACAGCCTCAAGAACATATATTCCTCCATTCTCTTACTCGCATGCGTGCATACATCGCTTCACATTCCATATGACTTCTGGGAAGTGCTCAGCTCACCCATGGCACCCATCTATTCTGACATTGGTTTTCCCCTGTCCCTCCACTCTAGTGACAATGGCAACCTAAAATAAGCCACCACCCCCTCTCCCCCATGCCTTTCGAGGTTATCAAATGTGATCACCTGTCACATCCTTCAAGGCTAAAACAGCCACTATGACCCTCGCCACAGTAAGAACCACGTCCCATCTAAATTAGAGGTCGGCTACACCCATCTCAATGTGCAATAACCTAAGGGTCTTTTTCAAACAGCCGTGAAGAAACAAAACACTGTAAACTGCAAACACCATTAAAAATGACTTGCTGCTGTTGTTCGTACTGCCGGTTATCACCAATCGTTTCTCAAAGACAGAACCGCCTCGCGTGCCCACTGTGAAATCTGGTATGACTGACTGGAATGCCCAATGTAATATTAGCTATAACGAGAAACCGTAAATCTTCACTTCATTGCTAGCCGCGGTTACTATTTGCGCTACGTATCCGGGAGTTCCAAAATCCGGATCTCGGCCAGTAGGACGGTTACCCTGTGGCCGGTCCCACACCCGTCATAGCTTGCGATGAGACAGCAATGCGACGACGATACGATGAATACAGCATCATACGTACCTCGCACACTGCACGCAATTCGATCGACTCACGATATGTTTTGTTACAGTATCAACATGTCATTAGACGGACAGGGCATACTGATTACCTGGTGGATGAGAAGAAGAATGGAGGCAACAAGACACCCATTACCTCCTGCAACCAGTGTTTAATTCTGTTTTGTTATGGCCATATTTTTACTTAGATTTTTTTTTGTAAAATTCGTAAAATTGTAGTACATCATATTAAAAAGGGCAAACGTGTTGCCGCCAACCACAATAAATATTACCTACCAGTCTTGGCAATACATGCTACATGTTTCGATCGTACAGACCACCCTAAGGCATTTAAACACATGATTTTAAAACCCAAAATAGAATGCACATATATTTTAATTAGAGCGTTTTATGTGACACACGAAAATCTTAAATTTTGTCATCTCCTGCACAAACAGATCTTTCCAATCAGAAAACAGCGTTTCCTAACCAGCTCCGCTGGTGCCCACGCTATCATGAACTAGCAAAGAACTGTACAAGGCCGTGGGATTTTACACTTTCTGTAGCCATGTTTACGACTCAGCGATAGATGACATACCATGCTCTTTCATGATCCTATCGTATCTGCCCGTCGTGTATATATACCTAGCGTATCGTATTCGCTGTGTGAGGTCCCTTTTGAAACAAGGGGTTGAACGGTGCCGCAGCTATTCGTATCGCCATCTATTCGCCACAATGTGTTAAAGCAGCGTGCAGCGTGACAACTCCCTTGGGTTTTCGGCGACTTCCGTCAATAGGCGGAATAATACTATTCCCACTTCCTTGCGATTTCGAATTCAACATTCACACGAAATGCACTGTGTCAAAAACGCGTAGCTGAATTTCCCCAAATAAAGTGGGGTCAATATTTGTTTCTACAGACACTGAATGATCTGAGGCAGCTTTCAAGTGGGGTAGCGCAATGTTGCTGCCCCTGCGTAATCGCGACGTCACGATGAAGTGAAGGGGAGTGGAAATCTAGCTCCACACATTAACCTCGACTCTAAATGGAGGTCAGTGTTCGGCTTTACACTCCAGCGCTTCTGTTCCTCGCAAAAATCCCCAATACACCTTGCCGTTCGGTGGCCCCAAAATCACATTGGACTCTCCCTCTATTTAGGTCTTCCTGGACTCTTTTTCCTTCCAGTCCTACATACAATGGTCCACAGTTCTTGCATTTTTTCCACACTAAAATAGTTGTTTAACCCCCCTCCCTCCCCCCAAAAGTCAACAAGATAAAAAAAAACATGTGCGATACAATCAAACTGACCGTGTTCAAGGTCTATGCAACTCAGCACACTACATCTTTCACGGGAAGATGATTTCCAACTTACCCTAAGCGTGCCTCTGATCTGGTCGTCCGTAATGATTGCCGAGCCAAGGCCAAGCTTGAAGGTTACCTGGAGGAGAGACAAAGAATACCAGATGCTTCTCAATGGCAGCAGACAAAGTTCATAGCAGTCTACTTGCTTAACACAGAGTTCTGAGGATAACAATTACATCCACGACAGATACAGGAGAGAGAGAGAGAGAAAACAAGACGGAAAAGAAAAATACATAACGAGGACCTTCAAAATTTGCACTCTTGAGGTTAATCAATCTGAGCAGGATAAGATTGGGTAGGTACATTGCACGAACGGGGGAGACGAAAAATGACTCGGGAAACAGACCACACAGGTGCATGATTATATAAAACATACAGCGGTGCAACGGTTCGTACCGTCATCAACTTGCTCAAAAGGTGTTTACGTATGAAAACAGCAATGATTTTTTGTTTCCGTAAGGGCGGTGAATATTCCTAACTGAATAAATACCTTATTTTGTCTCTGAACTCCCATCACACCTCAATGAGACCGTTTCGCGCGACAGGAAGTAGCGCGCGCTGTTTCAGTTTGACTGAGTCGGAATCCAAGCGGTGAATTCAATATACTGCAGTTAGGTTTCACTCTCCACAGTTTTAAGGGCGTGCTGGAAACCTTTTCCTTCGGCTCGAAGGAACGCGTCACATTTAACAAACGTGTTGTTCAATACACGCATTAATTAAGGGAACCTACGAAGTGTGACTAGCGACAATTGGCAGATAAAATAATACCCTCGTATAAACGTTCCAACGAAATCCCGCGCTACAATTATAGCTGCGTTCTGTTCTCTCTCTACTTCCGTTTCTTAATAGCCCAGTACCATCCAGCCAGGAAAAGGGGATTACTGGAAACAATCCATCCTCCAGCACCGGCGACATCATCAAGGGGCCTATTTGCTTCTAATACGCTTGAACAAACTTACAGGTCACATATACGTATGTCAAGAGAAGTGGTTAAAATTATTCTTGCGAGACTTGAGGCTTCCGTCGCGTTGTAGTTGAGGTCTTCGACCTTCTGGGATGTTGCGCTGCTTGACCAATGCAGATGAAACCAATGTCCCGAAACGTCGGTAACCAACCACTAACCCACACAGCACAATATCCCACAAGAGCGAAGGCTTCGAAATTATTCCTACTCCATAATCAATTTATTCCAATTAACAGGAGGCATATATCGATAAAGTTTACAGACACACGGGACGTCTGGCAATATTCATGCGCCATATACATTCACACTGCCTTCGTTCTGTGCACATCAAACGTCGTCCACGTGTGCTACACTGCTGTTTCAGACATGATTTTACCGACATGACTTACATGTCTCCTCGGGTCCTTTATCAAATTACCATCCCGGGGTAAACACTAATCACACAAAT
>Ga0209755_10007878_pt1 | contig 11488 bp, 8 predicted proteins | sample TergutCo191P1_FD_187301 | JGI IMG/M metagenome (GOLD analysis project Ga0209755, IMG submission 187301) | Cornitermes sp. P1 segment gut microbial communities from Petit-Saut dam, French Guiana - Co191P1 (SPAdes) (version 2) | ecosystem: Host-associated > Arthropoda: Insects > Digestive system >...
ATGGTTACCATGTTTAAAAGGCTCCTTTGGGAAGCACCTTGTTTTTCGATACTCATTATCACGCAGGACACGGCATAGCCTTTTCAATTCTCACCAGCATAGCTGGTGGTTTACGAAATCCAATTATTTCTTAGGGTTTCATGAAAAACCTGGGCTTAAGCAGCTTTTCGTGGGTATTAAGGATAGGCTCTTAATCACCAACTTGGGCAACGCTGTGCGTAGCGTTAAGGATTAAATTGAAGGCTCCGTTCGAACAAATTATTCACCAGTCCAAAGGCCCAGGGTACGGGCAAGCCTTTCCCTGCCTGGAGGGCCTCGTCTTGGCATGGATTTTGCCGCCGCAATGAATTCGGCCAGGGTTTTACCGGATTCCTTGAACAGATTGGCGACGAAACCATCGGCCGGGGTGTATATGCGGAATAGATCCAGATAGGCATTGTTTATGGGAAGCGTGGAAAAACCACGAAAATTGTCGCTGATAAAACGCTCCTCATACTCGGCCTCGAAACGTTCCTGTGCGGCGGCGATGATTATCTGCCGCTCGTAGAGTATTACATCACGCTCCGCTCCACTGTCGTACAGGACTTCAAGTTCCGCAATCAGTTCCCAGACAAATTCCCGAAAGGCACGGCTGTCCTTCTCTGCGGCAACCATCGCCTTGTACTCGTCCGAATCAATGCCGAAACGGGAGATTACGTACAACCTGGCACCTTCCCTGCCAACTAAGTCGGCAAGCTCCTCGTTAAAGTGTCCCTGCCCCCTCAGCCACACCGTTGCATGCAGGGACTCGTGGATGATTAGATCCGCCAGCCTGTCAACACGGTAGTTACGCATAAAGGTAAACACCGGATCCCTGAACCAGCCAAGGGTGCTGAAAGCGTCAACACCACGAACCCAGACATCCAGCCCCCTTCTTTCAAGCCTTTCGCGTTGCCTTCTGGCACCCTCAACATTGAAGTACCCCCTGTAGGGCAAGGCACCGACGATGGGATAACGCCACAGGTGCGTGGTAAAGGAGTCCTTCGCCGATGCAGAAACCACCGCCGCAAGAAAATCACGGTCAATCGACACATAGCGGGTGTAGTTTCTTCCAACATTCAGGCCTAGTTCGTACTGTGCAAAATAGCGTATGTCATGAACCTTTTCCACAAACAGGCGGTTTCTTTCATCTTGCTCGGGATCGCCGGTAGGCTCAAGCAGCGATTCCAAAGGTCGTGCCCTGCAAAGGTAGCCCAGGAAGGCGGTTCCCTGCCTTATGGTATAGCAGCCGGAAAAAAGAACACAGGCAGCGGTCAAAAGTACGGCGGTGGCAATAACTGGGAAAAGGGAAAACGTCATGCTTTGATTTTTTGTCATTGGGGTTCCTTTCTTGCGTTTCTTTTTTGAAAAGCACCAATGGGGTAAAAAGTTACGGCAATTCCAAGGAAAGCCCTGCTTTGCCTGCTCACTATCGGCCTTTAATCCTTCCGCGATTCATTACCGCAACTCTATCACAAAGATATTCCGTGGCATCCATGTTGTGCGAGATAAACAGGATGGTTAATCCCAGGGTTTTACGTAAATCACGGAAAAGCTTGAGTATCTGCGCCCCGGAAAAAACATCCAGCGAACTGATGGCTTCATCGGCGATGAGCATCTTGGGTTTCAGCATTAGGGCACGACCTATGCAGGCTCGCTGTTTCTGCCCACCGGAAAGCTCATGAGCACGACGAGTTTTGTGGAAAGGCTCCAGCCCCACAAGCTCAAGCATTTCATCAACCATGCGTGACCGTTCCTGCGCAGTGCTGGCACAATCCAGGCTGCGCTGGTGTATGACCAGAGGCTCTTCCAGAAGCCAGCCAATTTTCTTCATCGGGTTGAGCGAGGCACCCGGTTCCTGAAACACCATCTGCACCAAGCCACCGCCAAACGGCGTTTTCTGCGGCGGCCTATGCTGCGGCCGCCCGTCAATAAGAATATCGCCTTCGTAATCGATAAGCCCAAGGATGCAACGGGCAAGCGTGCTTTTGCCGCCACCAGATTCACCGGAAAGCCCGAAAATCTCCCCCTGGGCAATGTCCAGGTTCACGTTTTTCAGGACACGCTTGACTTCCCTTTTTCCGAACAGGCCAAAGTTGCGGCTAACATAGGCATTGGAAAGTTCCCGAGTCGAAACGAAGGGCACAGCCTTTTTGGCAATGCCAACACTGGCAAGCTCGGCGAAATGGCGAGGCTGGTTTTCCCTGCGAGGGATTGCCCCAATAAGTGCCGCAGTGTACGGATGACTCGGCGAGGAAAAAACCGACTCGCTGGATCCTTCCTCGATGATTTTTCCCTCACGCATAACCAGGGTGCGGCTGCAAAATCGCCGTGCCAAAGAAAGGTCGTGGGAGATAAAGAGAACCGCCGTGCCGAATTCACGGTTGACCTGGGCGAGCAGCGCAATGATGTTGTCCTGGTTTTCCGTGTCGAGGGAGCTTGTCGGCTCATCGGCGATAAGCAATTTGGGATGGCATATTGCGGCAATGGCGATCATAACCCGTTGGCACATTCCGCCGGAAAGCTGATACGGAAATGCGCCAAGAATTTTTTCCGGGTCTGGAAACTTAAGCCTTTGCAGCAATTCAAGGACTTCCACCTCCGCTTTTTTCCTGACAGCCTTTCCATTAACTTTCCCGAAATGCAGTTCAGGCGCTTCGGCAATCTGCGTTCCAACCCTCATCAATGGATTGAGCGACTGCCTTGGTTCCTGAAAAATCATCGCTATCTCTTTTCCCCGGATTTGGCAAAGTTCTTTTTCGGCAAGGGAACACAGGTTGACGGGTTCACCAGCTTCGCCGTTGCCGCCATGAAACAGTATCTCGCCGCCGGTGATTTCCGCAACAGGGGGAAGCAGGCGTGAAACGGAAAGGGAGGTAAGGGTTTTGCCGCAGCCCGATTCGCCCACAAGCGCTACGATTTCCCCGGCATTAACCGCAAAGCTGGCTCCATCGATAATAGGAAGGTGTTTGTGCCTGCGCTGGATCCCCACGCAAAGGTTCCGCAGTTCCAGCAATGCTTTTTGTGACGTTTTTTGCGTAGCCATGCTACTCCCCAAACTTTCGGCGAAGGCCGTTGCCAAGACAGTGGAAACCAATAACCGTTAGCATAATACACACGCCAGGCGCAATGGCGCACCAGGGTGCATTGAACAAGAAAATCTGCGATTCGGAAAGCATTCTCCCCCAGCTTGGATCCGGGGGCTGTATGCCCAGGCCCAGATAGCTCATGGCGGATTCGGCAAGAATCGCATTGGAAAGACCCAATGCCGACGCGGAAAGCAGGGAATGCGTCAGATTAGGCAGGATGTGGACAAAGACAATCCTGGCGTGGCTTGCCCCCAAAAGACGTTCGGCAAGCACAAAGTCGGCGTGCTTGTACTGCAACGCACCGCTCCTCATGATACGGGTAAAACTTGGAACAAAAAGAATCAGCAGGGCGACAAAAAGGGTGAACTGGCTGTTCCCCATCAGCGCAACCATCACCAGCGCAAAGAGAATCCCGGGGAAGGAACTGATTGCGTCCATCAGGCGCATGACAATTTCGTCTCGGATTCCGCCCGAGTAGCCGGCAAAAAGCCCCAGGGCACTTCCCAGCACCACCGCCCCGGCAACGGTGAACACGGCAAGGACAATGGTATGCCTGCTTCCAGCAATAACCCTAAGCAGAATGTCCCTGCCAAAGTTGTCCGTCCCCAGCGGATGCGTAAGGCTTGGCGGAAGAAAACGCCTTTCCATATACATCTCGTTGTAGTTGCCCAGAATGCCCAGGAAGCCCGCAATCACCAGCAGGAAAACAGGCAATGTCAACGCCAGTCCGACTTTAAGTTCACCGTTCATTGGACTTTAACGTTACCAGTTTTGGCAGGATCTGAAAAGGGCAAATGCGGGGTGGAACCATCATTGCCGTCAAGAGTATTGTGCACGACAAAATGTTGGCATTTTCGGTTTCCTGCGAGGTTTTGACAAAAAAAAGGCAAAACTAAATCTCACAAGGAAAATGCGTCCCGAAAATCAATGATCGCATAATCCGCTATACTCTTTATTGTGTCCCAGTCGTTTTCCGATGCCTTGTCGTACACGCCACAGACAATCATGCCAGCACTTTTGGCACTTTTTACCGCATCGAGAATGTCTTCGAATACAATACAGTCACGGGGATCCACGCCAAGTTTTTCCGCCGCTAAAAGAAAAATATCGGGGCGTGATTTCCCGCATCCAACTTCACTTGAATTGCAAATGACATTAAACCAATCATAGATACCGTGACTGCGCAAGGCAAGATCGCAGAGTTCGGGTATTGCGCTGGTGGCAATGGCTAGCTTTGCCCCTCGTTCTTTAAGTGACAAAAGATATTCCTTTGCATTTGGCTTCATCTGCAATGTATGTCCGTATGCATACGCCGCCATGCCGTTCCACTCCCGCAATAGGCCGTCAACACTATCGGGCAGCCCGAACCGCTTTATCGTGTAGGCGGCGATCTCGGCAAAACCCATCGAGGAAATTTTGTCAAAGTAATCAGCAGGAACGGCAAGGCCACGCTTTTTCATGAATTCGATGTCGATGTTTAGCCATACGCCCATCGAGTCCAAAAGCGTACCGTCAAGGTCAAAGATGTATGCCTTCATTTGCTTCCTACGCTGGTATTAGCCAACAGGTTCAAAGGGTCAGGTTTTACCTTCTCAACTCCGAAGAATTCCCCCGCAAACTTGCAATGTCAACTTGCCTTAACCATAGCAAAACTGGGCAAATGATGCAATCGGTACACAACAAGCGTGGAATATCAATCCGGGTAATGCCTGCTCCAGGAATGCCTAAACTGTTCCTTTGCCCTGACAAATGCATCCACCAGCAAGGGGTCGAACTGGGTTCCACTGCCTTCGATGATGGCCCGCACGGCTTCTTCGTGGGAAAATGCCTCTTTATAAGGCCGGAATGACGTAAGCGCATCGTATACATCCGCAATTGCCATTATGCGGCCCAGAAGGGGTATTTCCTCGGCCTTTAGACCCTCGGGGTAACCGGTGCCGTCCCACTTTTCGTGGTGGCTGACGGCAAATATCTTTGCGTATTTTAGGAACTCGCTTTGCTTTGTCAGGACTTCAACCCTTTCCACTATCTGCTTTCCAACGATTGTGTGGTTTTTCATGTCGTCGAATTCCTCGTCAGTGAGCTTGCCGGGCTTTCTTAGGATCCTGTCGCTTATGTAAATTTTTCCCACGTCATGAAGCTGGCAGGACTGGATCAGCAAATTGAGGTCCCAGTCCTTCATCTCGTCCATGTAGGTGCCGCTTCTTTTTAGTTCCTCCAAAAGGATTTTTACCCCCTGCTGGGTTCGCTCTACATGCTTGCCCGTAATGCCGTCCCGGTATTCCACCAGCTCCACTATCGTTTTTAGCAGGGCATTTTGTATATCAAGAATGTCACGGGTTTTGTCCTCAACCATTTTTTGCAGGCTGCTGTTAAAATATTGTAGCTCTTTCTGCTGGGCCTCTATCGTAAGGTGTATCTCGATGCGCTTTAGAAGCAGGGGCGGCTGGAGGGGTTTGGTTATGTAGTCAACGGCCCCAAGGGAAAGCCCCAAAAGTTCGTCGGTCGATTCGGCCTTGGCGGTAAGAAAGATAACCGGAATATTGCTTGTTTCCGGTTTTGATTTTAGAACCTGTATTGCCTCGTAGCCGTTCATTTCAGGCATATCGATATCCAGCAGAATCATTGCCGGGTGGTTGCTTTCCAAAAGCTCGAACATTTTTTCCGCGGAAGGGGCCGTAGCCACACGGTACTTTTCCGACAAGATATTTTTCCCGATTTTTAAATTCGTCGTATTATCGTCCACCAAGACGATAAGTTCTTTTTCCTGGTTCACTGTCCGTCTCCTTTAATCGCCCTGCTTTTTAGTGGCAAGCAATTCATCGATGGCCTTAAGGGCATTGCCGAATTCCGCCACAAGCACGTCATCGGATACTTTCTCCAGCGTTTCCCTTGTTTTGGGATCCAGCGGTTTTTGGTCAAGCTCATCCATGATGCGATCGATTTCGGAGGCATCTTTGGCTTTAAGGGCATCGGAAAGTTCGCAGAGAAAGGGAAGGTATGCGGAAATGTCCACGAGTGTTCCTGCTTCCTTGCTTTCGCCTACAGAAGCATCCCCCCGTACATCGGAGATATCCAGGACGGTGGCAATATTTTTGACAAGTTCGGAAAGGCGTTCCGTAAAGAGGCAAAGGTTTGTTTCGATAAACACCAGGTCTTCCGACAGTCCCGCACATTCAAGTTTTGCCGCCAATTCCGAAACTTTCCCCGCACCCAGGCTTGCGGATGCGCTTTTAAGCGCATGAACTTGGGTGATAAACGTGGGTAAGGCCTCCGTATTCGGAATGGTTTGCAATAGCAACAACCTTTCTTCCGCATCCTTGCGGAACATGGACAATACTTTTTGGTAGCCAGCCAATGTACCGCCCGTATTGACGATGCCCTTCGCCGTATCGACTCCCGGAATAAAAGGGAGTGGCGTATCGGACGGCGACTTGGAGGCAAGGGCATTTTCAATGTCGCAAATCCTGTTTTTGCTCCTTTTTTCCTCTGGAATCCATCGTTCAAGCATTTCGTCAAGCTTGGAAATGTCGATAGGCTTGGCGAGAAAATCGCTAAAGCCCTGTTCGATAAACAGCTCCCTCATCCCCGACACGGCATTCGCGGTCAATGCGATGATGGGAATTGTATCCCCTGCAAGCCCTTCGTTTACAAGCTCTTTTTCCCATTCCCTTATGATTGCCATCGCCTCTATGCCATCCATTTCCGGCATCATGTGATCCATGAACACGATATCGTAACATTTCTGTTTTACCAGCTCGACGGCTTCGACCCCGCTTAGGCAGGTGTCCACTGTAGCTTCGTAAGGGGACAGAAGCCCCTGGGCCACTTTAAGGTTTGTGGAAATGTCGTCCACTACCAGCAAGCGTGCCTCGGGGTATGTGTATTGGATCGTGCTGGTACTTTCAAAATAGTCGTGGCGATCCGCCTGGCCGTTTAATACGTTGGCGATGGAAAGCGCCTGCACCGGCACGGACATAAAACGCACCTTGGGAATATAGGCCTCGTTACCCAGCTCCACCATTAGGGCCAGTGACGGCTTTTTTCCGCCATAAAAAAACGCATCCGGGCGATCCAGTATCGGCTTGACTGTGGCGTACATACCATAGCTGGAGAAAACAAAGAACCACTCCTCTCTGGACAGTGCCTCGGTAAAACTGTTCAGGTCGATTACCAGGGCGTAAGGGACTTTCATGTTTTCAAGGGACCAGCACAGCGACTTGGTGTAGCTGCTGCGGCGTTCGTATACCAACACTTTTTTTTCCTTGGGTTCTTCCACCGCCGCAAAAGGTTCCGGCAAATCAACCCCCTGGGGGATCAAGACCGTAAAGGAACTACCCTTGCCATACTCGCTCTTCAAGGTGATGTTCCCCCCCATGGCCTTGCAGAGTCTTTTGACGATGGAAAGGCCCAGGCCAGTACCTTCTATAGTGCGGTTCTTTTTTGTGTCCACCTGCACGAAATCCCCGAAAAGCCTTTTTTGATCTTCTGGCTTAATGCCGTACCCGGTGTCGTTTACGGTGATTTTGAGCCAGGTTTTCGGCGAGGCCGCATTGCATTTCCGTTTTTCTTGAGTTATGACAATGCCGATTTGCCCCTTTTCCGTATACTTCACCGCATTGGTCAAAAGGTTCAGCAATATCTGCCGCAGCCTTACTTCGTCGCCGATAAGGCTATTTGGGATATTGCAGTCGATGTTGGTATAAAAGCGGATGGGCTTTTCCGCAATCCGCATTCTTATAATGCTGACAACATCGTTGATCAGTGACGCAAGAAGGTACCTTGTGGGAATTATCTCCAACTTGCCGGCCTCGATTTTGGAGAAGTCCAACAGATCGTTGATTATGGATAGCAGGTTGGCCGATGCATGTTTTATGTCCTGCACGTAACCACGGGACTCGTTGGACAGTTCCCCGCGCAGCAGAAGTTCCGCCATGCCGATGATGGCGTTCATGGGGGTACGTATTTCGTGACTCATGCTGGCAAGAAAATTGCTCTTGGTACGGTTCGCCGTCTCCGCCTGTTCCCTTAGTTCAACAAGGCGGCGGTTCTGGGCTCTAATATCATCAACGATGTTAAAGACGTATTTTCCCGTTTCCTCCACGTTGTTCTGGCATACGATGATCATCCCTTCGATGTCTTTTTTCGACACATTCGACAACTCGACCATGGCATCCAGCCTTTTCGTGGCTGCCTCGTATTTTGCAAGAAGCTCGTCGCCCCGCCGTGAATCCACGGTCTTCCAATCCACGGACGCAAAGTCGTCGTCCATTTTCTCCTTGAACTGCGAGATTGTAATGTTCATAATTTCGTTCCGGCTGATAATGTCAAAGACCAGGGTTTTAAGCTTGCCGTCGGTATAATGAAAAAGCCGCTTGGCTTTGTAGGGATCCGTGGAGTCTTCTTTTATCGGGTTCCCGAAAAACACCGCCGTCAAGGTCTGGTTATGGTGCGTAAAAAGTTCCTCCCCATAGGTGTTAAAACCAATCATCGGGTATTTATTGAAAACGTCGTTGAAGGTGTCAAGCTTGTTCAACTCCTTGAGTTCCAGGTAGCGCAGCACGCAGTTAAAAAGAAGGCAGCCCTGTATGCCGGGAAGAAACTGCGCCGCATTGGCCAGGGATTGTTTCGCATGGGAAATAATTTCCCCCTGTTTTAGCAGGCGCACCTTATTGCCTGCCTCGATGTAGCAGTAAAACTGTAGGCCTTTACCGTCAACGACCGCCCTGGGACTACGGGCGTAAACACTGTCCCCGAACTTTAGGCCCACGGGGTTTTTTGAAAAGACCGACGAATCCAGCTTGCTTACATCGTCAATGCCGACCTGCCTGGCATAGAAAGCCGCCGCAGGCTCCCCGTCTATTTCCCAGGCGATCCGCCTCATGGTTTCCACCTTGTTTATGGTAAAGGAGATGTCGGTTGGAATGTAATGCACGTAATGGTCGAAGAAGAAGGGGATTTTCATCTTTAGAATGGCAACGGCAAGGCCATCGCTGGAAAGCCTGTCGCCCATGCCCACCAGGGTTCTCGAAAAGGTCAGCTCGTCCGCGGCGGCCCCCCCCACAAAGGCCATGTTGAAGCTCCGTTCCAAGGAGAACTCCTGCATTATAAGTTCCCCCAGACACAGGCCGTCAAAGAAAATAATCCCCAGGTATTCATCGGGGTTGATGTTTTCATTTGCCGTTTTTTGCTTTAGTTCTGCGATGGCGGCTTTTGCCGTTAGGGCCGCATTTTTATTGACCCCTTCATGCAGGGCCGCATAAACTTCCTCAACCTCATCGCCGGAAAGGGACATTGCGGTAATGCCCCGCTCGACGGCACCGTAGCTTGACCAGCCCCCGATCATGGAAGCGCCGATACACGTTGCGCTGGGGAAGGCGTTTACTAGGGCTTTTTGGGGTTGGTATTCTTCAAAGGCCGGTGAAAAAAAGTAGAACACCACCTTTACGTCGGGCTGCTGTATTCCATCGATTATCCCGTCGATATTCCAGTCCTGAAACGAAACAACTCTGATAGCCATGTTCATCTCCTTCAAAATGTGAATGGAAAGTTCTTATGGCGCTGCTGAATTCGGTTGTCAGCACGTTGTCAAATATCGTCCGAATTATACACTGATTTAGGTGGTTTTTCTCGCAAAGTTGAAGTTTTCCAAGAGCCTTCGCCCCCAGGTGCAACTTTCCCTCTAATAGTACCCTAAGTATAGCGCAACAGGGATGTTTTTTGCTATACCTGCGGAAGCCCTCGCATAAAATTCAGCAAGGGATCTTTCCAGCTTCGTGCGTTTTTTCCCTCTTCAAGAAAGCGTCGGTAGGAGCCGGCAATGTGGGCTTTAATCTCGGCAATGTCCGCCAGGGGGAGCCTTGTTTCGGGTACGGCGAAGGGGCATGTCCCGCAACCCGCTGCGTTGCAGGGAGTGTTGGTGGCGCGAAGGCAACCCGTCTGCGGAAGAACGGCGGGGGGCAGTTCCACAAAAAGCCAGGAGCAAAAGGCCTCGGCCTTTTCGGGTGGGAACAGGTCGGGATCGAAGCGGGTCATGGCGTAAAGGGATGCGCCGATACAATTGACGCTGTGCTGCTTAACGAACAGAATCGCCTGGCAGATGGCGACCGCCCCACGCCTCATCTCCTCGATCTGCTCGGCGCAGTTTTCCGCCACGCCAAGCGAGCGGAGCATTGCGGTGAATTTGGTGTAGGTGTAAACGGCGACCATTACGTGCAGACTGGGTATGCACATTAGGTGTGGATCCAAAAAATGGATGAAAAAGAACCTTAGACGGGCAACGTAAAAGGGCCTATACGTCGTGGAAAGGTTTTTGCGGTACACCTCGCAGGCAAAAACGTACAGCTTTCCCATCGAGGCGACAAACTCACGCACCGCACCGAGAGACCTAAACCCGTAATTCCGTAGGATAAAGGCCACAGCCCTTATCCAGTAGGGAACGAAGTCGATGTAAACGTTCACCCACGAAGGGGTAAAGGGAATTTTTCCGTCGAGGGGATGATCCACCCTGCTTACAGGGACACGGCCTGGCAACAGGGCGAAACAGAACTGACGAAAGAAAAAGTTGTTGAAGATCGAGAATACGCAACGAAGCGACGTAGGGCGCAACGATGAATTACCAAGCGTTTTGGTAAAAGCGTAAGCCACGGATGCACTGTACACACTTTTCATTTGCGGTAAACCCAGCGAATGTCCCTCATCATTACTTTTTATTGCCAATTTCCCTATAATTGTCAAACAGCATGTTTACCTTTTGGTTAAGCTCGTCCACGATCGCCATATAATGCAGCCTGTCTTTTTTGTCCCATTGGGCAGGATCGATAAAAAAACGGAAGGGTTCGACATCTAAGGTTTCTGACAAGCGTTCTATTGTGGCTATGGAAACCCCCTTATTCCCTTTTTCAATGTCATTTATAAAATTATGGGTTAACCCCACTTTTACAGCAAACGCTTTTTGAGACAGTCCAAAACCCTTCCTAATGTGGATAAGGTTATCAGCGAATATTTTTCGAACGTTCTTTTTGCCAGACACTTTAATATGCCTCCTTTGATCTTGCTAAGATAGCAGTATAACAGGCGGGATACTTCTTAGTCAAGGCGGTTTCCAGGAGAATTTACACATAGGGTATCCCGCTGTTTTGTATAATTTATCATATTGAGGTATGTTTTAACGCTTGGATACTTTACTAGGTTTAGAAAGGCGGGGGCTCTAGTGTTCCACGAAAGCTAAACCCGTGGATACAAATGCCGCAGTCTGATCCTTGCGTCCGCCGTGGTGAACCGCCATCGCACCGTGGCTTTCTCGGCGTTCCGCTGCGCCACCCATGACCGTACCTCCGCGGCCATCCCCTCCATCGACGGGATGCGTCGGTCGAGGCACT
>Ga0209755_10007879_pt1 | contig 11488 bp, 6 predicted proteins | sample TergutCo191P1_FD_187301 | JGI IMG/M metagenome (GOLD analysis project Ga0209755, IMG submission 187301) | Cornitermes sp. P1 segment gut microbial communities from Petit-Saut dam, French Guiana - Co191P1 (SPAdes) (version 2) | ecosystem: Host-associated > Arthropoda: Insects > Digestive system >...
CTCATAAGCACAGACAAAATAAAATGTATGAACTATGCAAATATGTTACAAATTCCTAAATGAACAAGGCTCTACAGCCTTCTAAATCCAAAGACACCTTGGGGTTAATCACAAATCCGCCCGTCTAACATTTATGTGCCATGTACATTGATTTTAAGTAATTTTAAGAAATTTAAATAATGTGACCTTCCATACATTATACTTACAAGATGGGAAGTTAATGCTTTCTTTAAGCAATTTGTGTAAATTAGAAATATTATCCCATCCAGGCAGGAAAACCAAAATTGCACCCTCGGGTTTGGTGACGCATATGTGCTGAATCAAAGCAGCAATTAGATCCAAATTTATTTCTTCTGATTCAGGATTCTTCAGCATCTCCAACACATGTGATGAATATTTACCCTCAGATGCAAGATGTCTAGAAGCAATAAATAAAGTAATAATTTCACATCCCATTGTTTTGAAGATTTAACAGCTCTAAATTATCAAAACAGAACCTACTTGCAACAAAACACAGTCCTACCCCAATATGGCATCACCCTCACATATTGCCCACGAAACTCTGTGCATAGGAATTCTCTACTGTAAAGTACTTCAAGTTACTGCCATCCTCAATACACTAAAGAAGACTGCGATGAAAAACATTGGCACTATTTCAGGATTTGACTGTAATTACATTACTTTACACACAATTAAAATGATTACAAATTTCAATCAGAATAAGTCAGCAAAGGTGACGGTTTGTTTCACATCAGTGTCTGTCACAACTGCTTGTCACCCATGTGCTTCTTCTGAAGTCGAAAGAGATGGCTGTAATTGGGCCCCATGCTGCAAAACAGTCTTGTGACTGGAAGGTTAAGGACCACCCTCCCTATAGTACAAGTCTCACATCTTCATCTATTTGAACCCCCTAAGAAGGAACTGGATGGCAAGCAATTTGGAACAGATGCTGACATGAAGCAAGCTATCACCTCCTGAGAGCTGTACTTTACCTCAATTTCTACATAGGGATATAAGCTTTGGCGCCACCATGGGACCAATGCTTCAATGTCAATGGCAACTATGTGGAGTTCTGATGTGTATCATTATTACCCACACGCCATGCATACACTGAGGTTGGAATAAAGTTACCTGGCATGTCAGTGTTTGTTACACAATTTTTTTAAAACCCTTCTATAAATATACCATACTTACCTGATATATGGTTCAATGAAATTTCTTAACTGCTCCAATTTTTGTATTTTTGTTTTCACAAATCGCAAGTGTTTCTTCCATCCATAAGTATCTTGCTCTCTTATTGGCTTGTACTGAAACCTTACAAAATAACACAGTACATTGTAATATGAACTTCAGTTAATAATTGTACACTTGATAAACTAAACCCACATAACATGTAATAATTATCCAGCACATGTATATTTGCACAGGCAACATACAATTTATGTGAATTTGACATTAAAACACAGTAATACATTTTTTTAGTAAAAAATAATAATTATACTTTCACAAAAACAAATGGATTCATAAATAGCAAAAATAAATGGTGTTTACATGAATTAAATACTTTTCAATTAAAATTCAAGGCGTAGCTTCATCTGAACAGGAACGTACCAGAATGCCATTCTGGTTGGTACAGTGACACTAGTATTTCTCCAGTGCACTAGAGCATTTACCCATCAAGACAGACTCCCTTAAGGAAGTAGCCCAACGAACCTAAGTACTGCTTGATTTCAGGTCCTGCTAACTTGGTTGTATGGTGAACCGTATACCACCTTCATTTTTCTGGTAATTGCCACTGCAGAACTAACATTCTGTCACAGATGCAATGAACTTTAGTGCTAATCCCTTCCAAATGTTAACTCTTACTTCATCATGCACACACTCTTACCAGGTACAGGAACTGTGTACCTGGAGAGGTTTGGGCAACTGTTTTAGAAAAGCAGGACTTGCTCTTTACACTTACAGATAACAGATTTCCAATGTCTCCCTGTCCAGAAAAACCCTGAAGAAAAATGCAAGGATGACCCAGAAAGTAAGAACTGACTGCGCAGGTAACACACTCACGTCCTGTGAAGGTCAGTCACCATCTTTATGTCAAGGGAAACACATGTATTTTCAGGTATGGTGTCATAATTTCTTTTCACATTTGCTGCAGCCATTAAAGATGAACATGAAAACTGAAAATCCTGCTACTGTTGAAGTGCAGCGGGTGATATGATTTTTAAAAAGTAAGAATGTTTGTCTGGTGCTAATTCACATGCAGACAGTTGAAGTGCGCGGTGAAGGTGCAAAGAACGGAGGAAATGTGCGGAAATGGTGTCACTTGTTCAAAGAAGGCAGCACAATGTGCAGCCACACATCACCACTGATATATGCGTTATTGAACAGTTCAGCTGGGCAATTTTCAAGCATCCTCCTCCATACAGTCCCATTTTTGCATCCGGCGATTATCACTTATTTCTCCACCTTACAAGAAAATTTGGCCAACCAGTATGAGGAACGACCAAAGGACAAAAGACTGGCTGAAAGGTTTGGCAGTGACTTCTCATGATGAAGGCTAACAGAAGCTGGTCCCATGATATGAAAAGTGCCTGAAATTACATGGCGACTATGTGGAGAAGTAGTTAATGTTTTTACCAATATGTTGCAAAAAAGATATGTATATTTTTTAAATTCTTTATAAAGCTTTTTAGACCCAACCACTTCTTACTTTCTGAATGTGCTATATACAGGAGGTATGGTACACACTGTTTAGATTTCCTCTAAATGTGTTTCATATAAGATCTGATTTCTCTGTGAAGTTCAGACTTCTTTCTCACTTTTCATTATCAATCATATGCATATTAGCACAGAAGTTCAAACAGTTCTCTGCAAACAAGTAATCTGTCTGTATGCTTCACTGCACAGAGTAATTAGGATAATCAAATCAAGAAGGGTTAGACAAAATCAGCACATGGAATACAACAAAGCAACATAAAACTCACACAAACTTGGGTTATAAAACCTCAAGGAATGGGGTAAATGGGACACAGACTAGAGATGTAAAGATAATAATAAAATGATCTTATGAAAGTAGGTTGTGTGGATGTGACCTGGACTGAAACAGCTTAAAAGAGTCATCTTTTAGGGTACAGATGATAAATATTAAAATTATACCAAAACAAGGAACTTATATGATGCTATGTGCTGAGAGTTGTGATACATATTTTACTGTACCTGGTCATCTCCAGAACATCCTCCAAGTAGTACTCTTTCACTGGGTATGTGAAGCCTGGTATGTTTAAGCAGGGACAGTCATTATAATACTTAGCAAATTGCTCAGCATTTAAAGTGGCACTCATCAAAATTACTTTCAAATCTGGCCTCTGCAAAATCAAAAATTAAATGACTAAATGAAACATTTCAGTGCTTCTTAACTTGTTCAATTTAGAGAGTAGTAAAACTGTTCTGAGTTTTCTGATGACCAGTACCTCAACTAGAAAAATAATAATCTACAAACCAATTACTAGAATACCTAAGTAACTCCTTATAGCAAAGACACTCAGTAGCCAACAGTTAATTAATGCAAGAACTTTCCTGCAATTTATGGAACCTGAAGGTTCACAAGGGCCCTTCTGTGATCCCCATCCTGTTCCAGATAAATACAGCACTTATCATTACATCTTATTTCTTTAAGAACCATGCCAATATTGTTCTCCTCTCCAAAATGGCTTGTTCTTTTCAGGCTCTTTCACTACAATTTTGTACACAGTGTCCATACTCAGTAATATTTTAATTAGGCAGTGATGAGGGATGAAAAAAGGGGGCACAAAAAAATTCCACTGCCTTACCAAATTTAGACTAAGAGCTCACAATATCAATCTCAACTTTAATAAGCACTTTGGTGAGGTATCAAAGCCACATTAACTGTCATTACACCCACACTATTAAATCACGATCAAGCAACTAAAGCTGAACATAAAAAATCAGTCAATTTTGGTAACACCAAGACTCAGCAGAAGAATAGCTGAAATGCTTTCATATGATGCACCCCAACAATAAGGACTGTGATCTGCTGGGATGTTATCCTGCATAGTGGGCAGCTGAACATATCCTGTTATTTTCAAGGTAGGCAGCATCTTTATCTTCAAGGGATGGTGGGTTTTAAGAAAACAGCTAAGACCTACCAACCTTTGAAGATAAACATGCTACATTCCTTCAAAACATCAAGATGTGTTTAACATACCCAGTGCACAATGTAACATCCTAAAAGACCAGAATTCTCAACACCAACCCTGTGAAAACCTCTAATCCTGCACTCTAACACTCTCAACAAGATAAATGTTGTGGCCCAGTGGGCAGCACACTTGTTTCACGTTCAGGAGGTCCCAGGTATCTTGATGTATTTCATAATTTTTTTCAGTCCCTCTAGGAAAATGCCAGGAGTGCAGTCCAAGACAGGGAACGACCACTTCCTTTCACACAGATTCATTCTTTACTAAATAATTCTATCAGTCACCACCAATATAAACCATAAACAAATAAATAATAATGCTCTCAACATACTTTCTGGACAATATCTTTGAGAATGGTGATAATAAAGTCACTAGTGACATCACGTTCATGTATTTCATCCAGAACAAGATGAGACACCTCTCTAATTGCTGGATCACTCTGCATCCACTGTAGCAGTACACCAGTAGTGCAAAACAATATAGAACCCTTCTTGCGTGGTAACTTCCTGTAAACAAAAATCAAGTGGGATAAGTCCTGCTATATACTTCTGTAAGGAAGCCCAAATGGACAGTTTCTGTAGTGGGAGCCACAAACATTTGGGTGTAGCACTCTGTCCTCTTCTTTGTATTCCCTTGTGTCATGTGTAAGTATCCTCAAAAAATATAATTTTTACAATTGTGTCTAATGATGATGTCACAAATATGCATCAGCTAAGCACCGTGTATAGTATTTGTACCCCGCTGGTGAAACAAGGCTGAGACCATGGCAAGATACTCCACATATGGTTGGGATGACAGAGTTTGACACTCCTTTTTGCCTACTGCTGTATTCCCTGCCAAATGTCTCTGGCCATTGTCCACCAACCCAAAGCACTTTCTACTACTGAAGATTATCTGGTCATTTATCACTGCCAACATTCCTGCAAACAGCTGGAAGGGAATGCTGGGAACTATGGTGGTGGGAGAAAGCATACAAGAATGAGAGATCCATGGAACTTTTTCACATAGTCTAAATATGAATGTAGATTCTGGATGAGCTTAGAAATAAATAAGCAGTTCTAAGGATCAGAATCATTTACAGCTAGTTCATCTGAAAGTAATGAGAGGTACCAGTGTAGTACTGTACTAAGCAATGGAACACACATAAAAATAAATGATACCAAGTTCAACACAGAGCACAGTATTCTATTGCTGTCATGGGGTCACCAGGCAGATGCAAGCTTTCTTTGTGATAAAGCTGCAATGGTCACTGTGGCAATAAAAGAAAGACTCTGTAGAATAATAACATACCAATACAACTTGAAGCATGCACAAGGAATGCAAAAAACTACACTAACTTTCACAGTTCATGTTAAATACAAATTATTTTGCATGATGAGCAATTACAAAAAAATATATACACACACACAAATCAAAGTTCAATTTTACCATTATTCAAGATTTATACATGAATAACATAAACCAAAATGAAGTGTGTTTGACAGCCTTCATTACATTCTACCGATACCAAATATCATCACAATTCACTGTGGACACTATTGGAGATGCAACATGCACAAGAGGAGGACAGATACGACTTCCCCATTATGTGCTTTCTTATTTAATTTGTAAACAACCCACAAGAACCAACTAACAGTACATTTTGTGACAAGGTCCCTGTGCTTTAAAAAAAAATGCATCAATTACTTTACAAAAAGACAAGTTATCTAAACCAATAACTTTACCTTGGTCATGTCCAACATAATTTAATCGACAATGTTATTTGAGACGGAGCTTTATTACAACCTTTGAATGTGTACACAACAAGAATGAGACAGGCAGATCAGTCAGTAGATTACTATGCCACAAGCTGTACAACTGCAGAAACAGAAAGCAATCCCCTGAAGTGGAACAGATTTTTCCCTTTGTTACCAGCCCCAGAATGGCCTTGGGGCTCTCATCTCCTTACCTGTGGGTATCAAGAGGATCTTTCCCCTGGAGCTAGAATGGCCCACACCTGACAATAACCACTCACCTCCACCTACTGCTAAAAGTTAAGAAAAACTGAAGCTATACCCCTCGGAGGAGGTAAAGCTCACAGTGGACTTCAGTGCCAATCCTTTATTTGTATATTTAACAGAAACATTAAACTATGCCAAACACAGACTGGCCTTGGAGAGATTCTCATCTCCTTGCCAACATGTACCATGTGGACCTTTCTCCAGTGGGGAGAATGTCCCAAGCCTGACAATAACTACTCAGCTCCAATTAGTCCTGAAAGTTAAAAAAAATGGTGCTATACCCCAAAAGGAGGCCAAGGCTCACAGTACTGTCAATCCTTAATCTTTCAATATATCAAGAAAATCAAACTATGTCAAACACAGTCTGTTTACTCACTTCTCTAGTCTAATTTGGTAGCCTACACTCTCCTCTCCACAAACTTCATCCCTCTCCTCAGCTACTCGAACTGCTACTGATGTGGCACTAATTCTGCGGGGCTGAGTACACACAATATGACACGTTGAACCTCTATCCTTCATGATACAATCATCAAGAATGAACTGTGCCACTTGGGTAGTTTTACCACATCCTGAAACACAAGCATCCAGTGCACGAGATCTTATGTCCTTAGAATATCAACATTAAGAATGAAAATGACTTACGTGTGAAACCATGCAGTTTGGTATATGGTTAACAACACTTCGGAGAAACATGTTACCTCAATGGTCTAATCCGAAGATGGAGGCAGTACATTCATGTGAAACTTCTGTAATGATCTACTAGAATTCTTTGCTCAGCTGGTCATGAAAACCCCTATCTGTCATGCAAAGGCTCATTACCATGTTCAAAACAGCCTACAACTGGACTTAATCTCAATCAGGTGACTCCATCCCACACCATCTCACCCTGTTTCCTTACAACCAATTTTAATATTATCTCCTTATCTATGCCTTTAGATTTTTTGACCAACAGTTTGTATCCATTTATCATCTCCCTCACATCCCACCCATCATACTATCCTTGAACTGACCATCCTACGATGTGGGGAAGAATACAATAATAATATTCAGCTATACAATTTTCTGTTCTCTTGTACTGCCTTTCTCTTAGGTCCTCATATTCTACTTAGAATTATGCTCTCAAATATCATTTCTTCACTTAGGGTAAGAGACAAAGTTCTACATCCATATAAAACAACAATGACATCATCTAATACAAAACCGAATAACAACTGTTAGACCATCACAGCAGTGACTATGACAAATTCATTAAAAATTAAATTTCAAGAACAGGACTTCAAAGAAATCTAAACCTTCCATTCACACTGAACTTAACCTGGTGGTACACATTATAAATGAATAAGATGTACAGCAAAATTCCATCAATCCAACTCCCACAGGACCATACAGGTGCCAAATTATAAATAATTCTGGATTATCAGATGGTACCTATACCGACACAAGTCCTTACGGGCAATTTTTCGCTACTGCACCTATACTTCGGCTATACAACTAAACAGAGGAGTATTGCATGTAGTTATCTCCTTCATCTGTTGATTCATGAGGGTCCTCTTCTGTGTTTTCTGGAGTCTTCATAGCTGAAGGTGTTGGAGAAAGAAACGAGGGTCAGGAGATAATGCAATAGTTGACATATAGACATTCCTGAGGACCTTCTTGTATGCATCCCTGTTTCACTGCTGAAGCTTTTTTCTGGTAAAGAGCACATTTTCCAGTCTTGGGAATACTCACCTCAAGCACTGGATTATCAAAATTTCATGATTATTGGACACCAGATTACAAGAATTTTGCTGTATATATATATATATATATGTCCAATAAAATCATAAAATTACAACTATTCATATAAATTGCATATTCAATAACTAACTAAACATGTTTCAGCCCAATGACCATAATGAGGGATGGATCATCACACACAACACCTGTTATTAAAAACACCACATCATCATACCAACATATATTTCACACACCTTGGTAAGTTTATAAAGCAGCTGTTACTATTTTAATGTTTTCTATGAAAAACATGACATTTTTGTGATTATGATGAAAAGGTGAATATTATTCATACACTTATGTAAATCCATCACAGCAGCCACAAGTATGATAAACCCTGATAACAATCCTAGGGCTGAAATATGTTGGGTTAAATAAACATTTTAAATATATATGACCACAGTTGTACATTGCTAGTTTTTTAGTATATGTATATTGAGTTTTCGTGTATCTCTACGACAAAAAACACAAAAATTCTACTTGCAATTTCCCACGTACACCTGACAGAATTGTTACCTGTTTCTCCACTGATGACAATAATCTGATTTTGTTCCACCAGCTCTAAAATCTTATTTTTCATCCCAAATGATGGCAACTTCTGCCTGAATTCCCTCATTTTCTGGTAGTGCTTACTGTTTTCTTTGGCAAGAAGTCTCACTTTGAAGAGTTCATCCAATTCCTTTTCCTGTGTCAGTGACATTCCCACTAAGAGTGAACGATCTATATTTGCTTCAATGCTTCCTGTTATATTTTGCAAAAACTTGCGTTTAAATGAACTTTCATTAATGTGACTGTATCTACCTACAGCAGAATTTTCACAGCTGCTTGTTTCTGACTTTACATCAATATCACTATTCACTCTTCTTGTAACATCCATGCCTTTCACCGAAATTTCTCCAACCTCATCATTAGCAGTCAACTTCATTTTATGTTGCACATCTTGCGTACCAGAACACTCTCCAAATTCACCTCTTGGTTCAAATTTTACTTTCTGCTTTTCACACAGTGAGAAGTAACGAGTACCAAAAGAAGCCACACCCTCTGGTTCAGATTTCCATTCACATTTCCTATCCCGAAAAAAGTCCGGTGTACCAATTGAGTTCAGTAACTCCCTTATTTGTCTCTCCCGTCTCGAATCTAGGCTGACTCCAATGTACTGTAAAAAACATTACACAGTAAATTAGAAGATATACTCTTCTACAGAAAATACAACACAAATTATGTGAGTTTTTTTCTTTGTATCAGGAATTACAGACTTCATTTTAAGTAGTGCAAAAAGCTGTGTTAATACATAGCATTCTGAAACTTAGTAAAAAGTACTGTTTGATAATTTATGCACATAAAAAACTTTCAAAATTTGAGTCTACACATCCTACAAAACTTGTGCTGGTGCTGCCTCTCAAAAATTCATTGTCTTCAAATTCATGCAGTATAGAAAAGAACAAAGACAATGTGTATATTTAAAACAAAAGTTACTGTATTATATATATCCAAATACAAAACATGATGCTACATAATAGAATAATAAAAGAAGTTATAGACACAGCATGTACTTACATTGAACTGCTGCTTCTTGCTTAACATTTTATCTCGATAATATAAACCTGAAAACAAAACAAAGAGAAGAGTTATAAAAGTGTCTGTTCACAGACTACACACATATAACTTGCATTTGAGGCAATTTTATACACGTACTCTATTCTGCACCTGTCTTTTTCAGCAAAACCTGCAAAGGATCTGAAAACAGTATTTAATTCCCAAATGTGCACCCTACAGCCCCCAAAAATTTATTAATAAAAGCAACAATATATTTTGTTATGCTAATGATAATGGTAATTACTACTACAAACATCTTTGGATTTTAACTTATTTTCTTATGTTGTATGGTATTTGCATGAGAAGAGATAAAAGGTTCTCACAAGAATGAATACTGTGTTATGATTACAATGATCTGGAATGTAATCTTACAGACAAGTATCAGCACTTTTGAGGAATGTGCTGCCTTCTTTTTTTTACGGCAGAATGCAGACACAGGCATCAGGTTCCTGATATATGAGTATACCTAACTACCTGATTACATGATATCACATTCTAGAAGGACAAAATCTTAAACTCTAAGAAATGTCTCCAATTTTCCACTTCAGTTCTGCAAACTTATAACTAAATTTAACACTCTGACTAACAAATCTCAAGACATGCACACACATAGATTTTCTTTAACAGTGCTATGTTATTCTGCCATACTTAACATTACAATACAATAATCTTTGATGCATACAGTTATAGAAATTATATAATTATCTCTATTTTGCAATGTATTAACAATATGACATGCTCCAAATCCTTGACTATTTTATCATGTAGTATCTATGGAACATAAATTAATTCCATGCTATCTTATTCTACTTTGAAACACTATGCAGGCTTAGTTACTGAATAACGACAGAAAACTATTCAGATCTGTCCTTTAGCAGTAACAGATTTCTATAAAACCAGTATCAAGGTGAATTAAGAAATGTGAACTGAAGGAACAGAATATTCCTTGAAAAGTTACACGTAATTCAGCTAGTAAAGAAATGCATTACTGTGGGTCCTATAAAAGTCATCGCTCTATTCACAAAAGGAAATGGACCCAGTTTAATATAGTCAGTAACTTCTCATCATCTGTCCAAGTCTTAAATTTACCTAATTCTTGAGTTTTTATGACCAAATATTTCACACGCATTTCTTGCCTCCACTATGTGTGTTACAAGCTTCACCCATCTGAACCTCCTCTGATTTAATTACCCTAACAATATTAGGTAAACAGCACAAACTACGAATATCTCCATTATACAGTATTCTCCAATTTCTTATTACTCCTTTTCTACTTATGTCCAAAAACTCTACTCATCACTGTAACATCAGATACACTAAATACATCCTGCTTTTACAGTAAGGAACCTAGATTCACACCCACATAAACAAACTGGTAAAATTACAGCTCTGTACATTTTAATCTACAGATTGGTAGGTAGGAAACATGAAGACAAAATATTCTGAGCTGGACTGTAGTAAACATTTGCTGAATTTAATCTCTTCTCAAGTCTGTGATAAAAAATACCTGGGTAAGAAAAGTACTTTCTTTTCTAGAAAAGAAACCTCTCAAGAAAAGCAGTAAGCCTAGGCATATATATATATATATAAATAAACAAATAAATAAATAAATAAACAAATAAATAAACAAATAAATAAATAAATGAATAATGAATGAATAAATGAATGAATCAATCAATCAATCAATAAATAAATAAATAAATAAATAATGAATGAATAAATGAATGAATGAATAAATAAATGAATAAATAAGTAAATGAATAAATAAATAAATACATAAATAAATACATAAATAAATAAATAGACAAATAAATAAATAGATAAATAAATAAATATATACATCAATAGATAAATAAATAGATACATAAATAGATAAATAAATACATAAATAAATAAATAAATAAA
>Ga0209755_10007880_pt1 | contig 11487 bp, 5 predicted proteins | sample TergutCo191P1_FD_187301 | JGI IMG/M metagenome (GOLD analysis project Ga0209755, IMG submission 187301) | Cornitermes sp. P1 segment gut microbial communities from Petit-Saut dam, French Guiana - Co191P1 (SPAdes) (version 2) | ecosystem: Host-associated > Arthropoda: Insects > Digestive system >...
TGTGAGCGTACCAAATTACTGGAACGCCTGGAACAATGTGAGCGAACAGCCTTACGTCTCGAAAGACAAGGGTTGCGGGAATTGCAGGCACAGCCACGAATTCCTTTCAGAGCTCCGAGAACACCGGTTACTGTGCCGTTTTCTCACGGTTTTGAAGGCACAACAGGAACGGCATTCTTGGATGGATGGATACAAGAAACTGGAGCAGGAGCCGCAACTGGTGAAGGTTTCGGTATAAGTCGAGTTTGGCACTCAAGTGCTTCTCGTGACATTGGCGTTCTTTTTGCTCCGCATACGGGAACAAGAATGGCGATTGTAGGACCTCCTAATGAGGGTGGTCTACCATCAAACACTTGGCTTTTTAGCCCAGAAATTGTCTTGGCAGAAGGAGTTGCGTATCGTATATCGTTCTATGCTCGTCTGTTTGGAAATAACAATCTCGATGCAAATGCACCAAGCCTTAAGCTACATATTGGAGAAAATAGCGGTACAATAGCTGATATGTTGGAGCATGGACAAGAAATTTTAAGAGTTGAGAACTCTGACCTCGGATGGACACTATTTAGTGTAGACTACACACCTACATCTTCTGGAAATTTCAATCTTGGTTTTCATGCATTTACGCCAGCTGGCAGAGTTGCGGTTCTAACGCTTGATGACATTTCCGTTACAGAAGTTGATGGAAACGACTTGGAAGTTAGGCCAATTTTAGCACTTACTCAAATTCCAACTACACAGCTTGTGCCTTTATCGGCGACAATTGCAAATATCGGCTTCAACGCACAAACCAACATCGTGTTATCAGCCACACGCAATGGAGCATCTGTAGGAGCATCTGCTCCGCACGCATCGCTACCTGCTGGCGAAACAGTTGTATTGGAAATTACACCTGCGATATCGCCTGTTTTAGGTACAAATACGATTGTTTACACCGTAACACAAGCCGAAACAGATGTTAATCCTGACAACAATACGGCAACTGTAACATTTGTTGGAACAGAAAATATGTTTGCAACGGATATTCTAACTGCTCCTACTGCGGCTGGATTTGGATTCGGAGCTCCAGGTGGAACAATGGCGGTTATTTTTGAAGTTACACAAACGACATTCTTGGATGCTATCCAAGTTTTGTTTTCAACACAAGCAGGAACTCTGCAATACACACTTCGTGTATTCCCAATGACAGGTACGATGACGGCCTCTACAACTCCACTTGCAACTCGAACGCAAGCCAGAGTCCCTGGAGCTGTTACTATCGATTTCTCGGAAAGCAATGTTATACTAACGCCGGGACGCTATGCTGTAGCAATAACAGCAGCAGCTAATTTCAATATCAGTCACGACGGTCGTGGTGCAATTGGTCTTCCATTTTACTCCTTGAACCTTGAAACTGGTGCAGTAACTGCCAATATTGACGATAGATTTGGTCCTATTGCTCTACGTATGATTATTGACAATGACCCACCGATTAGAGTTGCTTCTAAAGTTCCTGTAGCATATGCTGAAAATGTAGCTACGGATAGCGATATCGTAATAACCTTTAACAGAGATGTTACACTTGATAACTATGCTGGAATTACTTTCGAGCCAGCCAATGTTACGATTACTTCTGCACAAGTTACATCGGGTAATGTTTTGACCATTGTCCACGATGGACTTGATCCAGCCGTTATGTATAGAATTACACTTCCTGCAGATCTCGTTCAAGGCGACTTCGCAGGAGCAACATGGACGTTTACAACAGCATTTCCTATTCCAGATTTCCCAGATCCATTCGATGTAACCGCTGCAGTTACTGCAGACAGAGCGACTTTGTCTTGGGATCACGGTGCTGAACCTGCATTCACAGAAGGCTTTGAAGGTTTGACGGGGACAGCACTTCCTACAGGCTGGACACCTGCAGGCGGAGCTGCTACAACATGGCGAGGAACAGGTACTGTTGGAGCTGTTGCTCCACATACTGGTACGAGACAGTTGGCCTCAAGCTGGAGCTGGGGCGGACCAGGTTGGGTATTTAGTCAAGGTTTTGAGTTGACTGAAGGCACAACCTATGAAATTAGCTTCTGGTGGCAAGCTCCAGGTATTGTTGACTATAATGAGCCTGATAATTTCAGAGTACGTATCGGTACTGGACAAACTGCAGGAACTATGACACATACTATTCTTGAGCAAGAGACAACAGCCCCTACAGCTGTATTTACTTGGACGCAGCTAACACATCAATTTACACCGACCGCTACAGGTACATTCTACCTTGGTTTCGAAAGAATTCATCCAAATATGTCTGGAAACAGACTGTTGTTTGATGATATAGTAATAGCACCTGTGGGAACTGTTGAAGATGCCGAAAGTTTCAACATTTTCTTAGATGGAAATTTGGTTGCGTCTGATATTACAACAATGTCATATCAGCTTACCGGTCTTGCAGTAGGCGACCATATCGCGGGTGTGCAAGCCGTTGGACCGGGACCAGATTACGATGTGTCTAACATTGTACCGGTTCTATTTACAATCGCACCTCCAGCTATCGCTGCTAGAACACCTGGATTAAATGCAGTTAACGTGGCAATTGATGCACCGGTTACGGTAACATTCAATCACGAAACTATCGCAGCAGCTGATCTGACGGGCATTACATTCGATCCAGCAGTTACTGGAATTTCTGCAACGATTGAAGATGGTAATGTTTTAACCATTACGCACGATGGTTTCCAATACGGAACTAATCACACAGTGACTATTCCTGCCGGAACAATTGCTTACGTTACGCAAACCATCACGTGGTCGTTTAGAACAGTACCTAATTGCGATGTTCCTGCTGTAATGGCCTACGATTTCGAACAAGATTTCAATTTAACTGTATTCCCTCCAGATTGCTGGATTGCATACAGAGAAAACACGGCAATAGCAGCTACTTGGCAACGAAATACAATGACTCCAAGACCGGGCAGTGTAGCACATGCAAGACATCCAAATGGTGGTGTTGCAAATCAAACCAGTTGGTTAATCACAAATGCGATAGAAGTACCGAATACCGGTGTTTATCAGCTGACATTCTGGGATCGTTTCCAGTGGGGCGAAGACGGTGGTACATTCCAAGTTTGGATTTCAACAGAGACTGACGACATCGCAGATTTTGATTCTCTCTACACATCGCCGATTCGAGGCACAGGCTCTGCACTACAACCGTGGATGCAACATAGTATCTCGCTTGAAGAATTTGCTGGCGAAACGGTTTACATTGCATTTAGAGTGCAAGGAAGTGGCGTAGTTGGTGGAACAGATATCTTTACAACCGTTTGGGATATTGATGATATCTCGATCGATTTACTTCCGGTTGACTATATCACAAAATATCCAGTAGAGGATTATGATAATGTACGTGTTTATGCAGATATCGTTGTAACATTCAACCAAGCTATAACAGCAGGTCCAAATTTTGGTGATATCAGCATAGCTCCTACAGTTACTGGCTTTACGCCGAGCGTTTCAGGTGCTGTATTAACGATAGCTCACAATAATTTTGAGCATGAGACACTCTACACTGTAACGATTCCTGCGGGAGCAATTACTGGTCTTGCAGAGGCAATCACGTGGTCGTTTACAACTACGGTTGACGCGATTATCGTTCTTGACCGAACGCCAGCTGTTGATGCGGTAGGTGTACCGTTCATGACAGACATTGTTTTGACGTTTAACCAAGACATTCAATTGGTTGACGCTTCAGGCATTGCATTTGATCCACCTGTTACAGGTGTTCAGGCAAGTGTTTTCGGCGATGTTTTGACAATTACGCACGATGGTTTTGCGTGGGAAACGCTATACGCTATCACGATTCCTGTTGGTACTGTAACCAACTTGAACGATAGACCAATGGACGACCCAATCACGTGGACATTCACATCAGAATTAACTCCTTTAAGCATTCCTTACTTCCAAGACTTTGCTAACGCAGATGGGCCAAGAGGCTTACCAGTTCGATGGACGGTAACTGAAGGCGAAGGTGGCTGGCAAGGCGGTGGCGGAGCCGGTGTTGTTGAGCCAACGAATAGAGCGTTGTTTATGAATTTTAACCAAAGACAACAAGGTAGCAACGCATGGGCATTTAGCGAGTCGATTTGGCTTGAAGAAGGTGTTCCACACGTGATATCATTCTACTATATGGCACCTGGCCATTTTGAGTTGTTCTGGGGAATTTTCCCTATTTGGGAAGATGATGATTTTAGAGTAAAAATCGGACGAGAGGCAACCGTTGAAGCAATGGTAGCAGGTACGTTGGTTTATGAACTCATTGAAGAAGAGGTTACGACTTGGAGACATGCAAGATTCGTTTACACACCATCTGCTACTGGAATACATCACCTTGGATTCCAAAACCTAACGCCAGCAGCAGGGGAGTTTGGAGAGCGTACAACTATTGATGCTATTTCGATTATGGAAGCTGTTGATAATGACATCGTCATATCGGCAGTTCAAGGACAAGACGTGTTAACTCAAGTGCCAATTTCTCAACCACTTCCGTTGAGTGCTGTGGTTACAAACCGTGGCACGCAAGCACAAGCAGACATCGTATTGTCGGCAACGCGAAATGGTACTGCCGTTGGTACAAGTGCACCACTTGCGACACTTGCTGTTGACGCTTCGGCTGTATTGCACCTTCAAGAGTTGATGACACCTGTTTTGGGAACAAATGTAATTGTTTACACCGTTACACAAGCCGAAACGGATGAAGTTCCTGGAAACAATACGATGCAACGTGAAGTTACTGGTACTGCAGACATGTTTGCATTTGATACTCTAACAGGTCCAACAGTAGAAGGCTTTGGACACGGAAGTCCAGGAACATTAGCAAATGTTTTCGAAATAACACAAGCAACAACATTGTCTGCGGTTCAGATTTTGTTCTCAACCGCTGAAACAACGCCAGCACTCATCGTTTCTGTATTCGAAGTGATTAGCGACAATATGGTTAACACCACACCAGTCGCAACAACACCGATTAACAGATCTCCTGGAGTTGTAAATGTTGACTTCTCTGGATACAGTGTGGTTTTACCTCCAGGGCGTTTTGCTGTTGCAGTAACAGAAACTGTAGCAGGTGACCCTGGAAATATGGGTATCAGCCGTAGTATGCATCCAGGAGCAGCTCTGTACGTCATAAATACAGCAACAGGTCTTTTGGATAGAGATATTCGATTCGGAGGTCTTGGTATCCGCTTGGTTGTCGATGATAGAGATATCACGTTTGAACTTGCGTCCAAAACTCCAGAAGACGGTGCAAGAAATGTTGCTCTTGATGCAGATGTAGCTGTTACATTCAACCTTCTCATTGAAGCAGGTGACTTGAGCGATATCACGATCAATCCACCAGTTGCTGGTACAATGCCAAGAGTTTACAGAAACCAACTCATCATCGACCACGCAGGTCTTGCAGAAGGAACATTGTACACAGTGACAATCCCTGTAGGTGCAATTGTTGATTGGGACGAAGTAATCACTTGGTCGTTTACAACAGCATTCCCAGATCCAGACTTCCCAGATCCATTCGATTTGGCAGTGGCTGTTGATGGTCAAAATGCAACCCTAACGTGGGATCACACGACTTACGTACCTGCTACTGCAAGAATAACTTTAGTTGCAGGTGATGTTTGGGGCGATGGCTCGGGATATCAAATGTGGCTCAACAATACTGGACTTACTGTTGCTCAAATGACGGCAGGACTTCCAGCCAATTGCAATATCCCTGCAGATATCGAAGGAAGATTTGCATACAGAATTCCAACAAATGCAACTCTTCAGTGTAACTCTGTAGGTATTGTTGTTAACAATTCCGCTACTATTGACATCCCAGCAGGCGTATATAGCTTTGTTATAACAAGTCCTGAGGCGGGTTCAAGAATTTGGGTTGCGAGTCAGACTGCTCCTTCTATGGGTGCTGCTGCAAACTTCACTTTTGAAGCAGGTGTACATTACACATTCACTGTTACACTTGTTTCTGCTACTGGTAATGACCTTGTAACGGTGACTACGGAACCAATGGCTGCCACTGCAGTCGCTCAAAATAATACTGAAGACGTCGAAAACTTCAATATCTTCTTGGGTGGAATTTTGGTTGCGACTACTGCTGCTACTGATATGGAGTACGTATTCACAAACCTTGCTCCTGGCGATTATATCGCAGGTGTACAAGCGGTAAGTGAGACTGGTCTTGAGTCAAACATCATTCCAGTTCTATTTACAATTGAAGGTGTAGACTTGCCAGTACCAGGCACTGTAACATTAACAGCACCAGCAAACAACGCACAAAATGTTAGCATCACACCAACACTAACGTGGACTGCACCAACATCTGGTGGAGCAGTTGCACAGTTCTATGTGTATATGGGAACAACGGCTGCTAACTTGGTGAGAGAAGCTGAACTTCCAGGAACAGAAACATCGTTCACAGTAGCACCTGCATTGCCATTCAACACAACCCGTTACTGGCGAGTGATTGCAAGCAACGCAACAGGCGAAGGCGAACCAAGTGCAACATGGAACTTCACAACTGCCACAGAAACCAGCATTCAGATTGGCGAAACAGCAACCGCTGTAGAGCTCTTCCCGAATCCTGTGACGGATGGCTTCTTCTACGTAGTAGCAGACGATATGAGACAAATCGAAATCATCGATATGCTCGGTCGTACGGTTATGCAAAAGAATGTAAACAGCTCTCGCGAAAGAGTAGATGTATCTAATCTGCGCGACGCGTTGTTTGTCGTTCGTGTAACCACAACAACCGGCACGACGTTGGTCAGAATTGTTGTTCAATAATCAATCATGGGGTCATCCCCGCGATTGGTGATAAAAAAAGGAGCGATTTTATCGCTCCTTTTTTTTGTCAAAATTTTTCGTATCTTTGCAAAATGAAAATCGCAGTAGTCATACTAAATTGGAACGGCAAAACATTTTTAGAAAAATTTCTGCCAAACGTGGTTGAGTGTTCGGCGGATGTTGCCGAAGTGATTGTCGCCGACAATGCTTCAACCGACGATTCTGTGGATTTTTTGAAGCAACACTTCCCTACCATTCGCTTGATACAAAACGCTGAAAACGGCGGATTTTCCAAGGGTTACAACGATGCGTTGAAGCAGATTGATGCGGATTATTTTGTGTTGTTGAATTCCGATATTGAAGTGACAAAAAATTGGATTCAACCGGTGATTGATTTGATGGAAAGCGATTCAAAAATTGCGGTTTGTCAGCCGAAAATTCGTTCCTATCACGAGCGTGAAAAGTTTGAATACGCTGGCGGAGCGGGCGGTTTCATTGATAAATTCGGTTATCCGTTTTGCCGTGGTAGAATCTTTGACACCACCGAAATCGACACCGGACAATACGACGATGTGTGTGAAATTTTTTGGGCAACTGGCGCTGCAATGTTTGTAAAAGCCTCGATTTACAAGGAGTTTGGCGGACTCGACGAAGATTTTTTCGCACACATGGAAGAAATTGATTTTTGTTGGCGTGTGAAAAATGCGGGGTATAAAGTGATGTATTGCCCCGATTCTACGGTCTTTCACGTGGGTGGTGGCACGTTACCAAAATCTTCGTCGCGGAAAACCTATTTGAATTTTAGAAACAATTTGAGTTTGATTTACAAAAATTCGTCCAACCGATTTTTTGTGTTTTTCATGCGCAGCATGTTGGATGAAGTAGCAGCTCTAAAGTTCTTGCTGGGCGGTAGTTTTGGAGATTTTGCAGCCGTTTACAAAGCCTATTTTCACTTCTTTAAAATGCTTCCCAAAAACCGCAAAAAACGCAAGCAACAAAAAACAATTTGCAAAAAACTTGTTGGTTTGTCGCCGTTTTCAATCGTGTGGAAATACTATATTCAACAACGAAAAAAGTTTGACCAATTATGAGAAAAAAAATCGCCATAATCAACGGACCAAACCTAAATTTGTTAGGCACACGAGAGCCCGAAATCTACGGAAACCAGTCGTTTGAGGCCTATTTCGAGCGCTTGCAAATGAAATTCCCAAACATTGACTTGCTCTATTTTCAAAGCAACGTCGAAGGCGAAATCATCAACAAATTGCACGAAATTGGTTTCGATTTCGACGGCATCATTCTCAATGCCGCTGGCTATTCCCACACCTCTGTATCCATCGCCGATGCTGTGAAAGCCATCAAAACGCCCGTCATCGAAGTCCACATTTCCAACATTTACGCCCGCGAAGAATTCCGCCATAAATCGCTGATTGCCCCTAATTGCAAAGGGGTTATCGCTGGGCTCGGCTTGAACGGCTATGATTTGGCTGTGCAGGCTTTTTAGCAATCAATTGCGTAGAGACGGGGCATGCCCCGTCTCTACATTTTTCACCCCAATAATCAAAAAAAAATCGTATCTTTGCAAAATGGAAAAAATAGACTTCGTCGTAACCTGGGTCGATATGGACGACCCAAAGTGGAAAGCAGTGTTTGCAGAGTATTCGGGCAAAACGGAGAACGAAAAAAACTCCGTGTCCGAAGCACGTTTTCGGGATTATGGCTTTTTGAAGTATTGGTTTCGAGGTGTTGAAAAATTTGCACCTTGGGTGCGAAAAATCCACTTCGTCACCTGTGGCCAAAAGCCCGATTGGCTCGATGAAAACCATCCAAAAATCAATCTCGTCAATCACGAAGATTATATCCCTGCACAGTTTTTGCCGACATTCAACTCCAATGTGCTCGAACATTTTTTGCACAAAATCCCCGATTTATCCGAGCATTTTGTGTATTTTAACGACGATTTTTTCATCATCAACCACGTGGAAAAAGAGCGTTTTTTTCAAAACGGTTTGCCCTGCGATATCGCGGCTTTCCGCTTGAATTTCGGCGAATCGCAATGGAACAAAATGTTGCGAAACAATATCCGCATCATCAATCAACATTTTGACAAAAAAGAAGTGATGAAACATTTTTCGCACAAATGGTATAACAAAATTTACGGCAAAAAGGCACGTTGGAACTACATTTTCAAGCCGTTCAACCGTTTTTTCGTTTTACGCACACCGCACAATGCACAGCCGTTTTTGAAAAGTACATTTGACGATGTTTGGCAAAATTACGAAGCAGAACTAACGAAAGCAGCAGGAAACCGATTCCGCCAAACGACCGATTTAACGCCCGAATTGTTTCGCACGTGGCAAGTTTGCCAAGGAAATTTCACGCCCTACAACACGTACAACGACACCAAAATGTTTCCGCTTCTGATAAAGCCCAAACAAGCGGTGAGAGCGATATACAACCAATCGTATAAATTGGTTTGCCTCAACGACCACGTTCACATTCGGAATTATCAGCAAGTGATGAAAAACATTCAAAATGCGTTTGAGCATATTTTGCCTGAAAAATCTACGTTTGAAAAATAAAAATATGAGGTCTTTTTTCACAAAATTACTTTGCAGTTTAGCTCCAACACGCTGTTTGAAGAGCAAAATTCGCTATGCGTTGTGGAATAAATTAGAATCTAAATTACCTTACAAAAATTTCTTGGCCATTACGGCCATCGTGAAAGACGAAGGGCAATATTTCAAAGAATGGATTGAATACCACAGACTTGTTGGCGTTGAGAAATTTTATATTTACGACAATGAAAGTACGGATAACACAACAGAGGTTTTGAAACCGTACATCGAGCAAGGCATCGTGGAATACACGTATTTTCCGGGAAAACGAATGCAAAAATCAGCATACAAGGATTGCATCAAAAAACATAAATACGATTCAAAATGGATTGCATTTATCGACCTTGATGAATTTATTGTTCCATTGGAAAACAAAACAATTTCGGAGTTTTTGGAGCAAATGCCAAAGACCGCGACACAACTCTGCTTTGGTTGGATTAACTACGGCGACAGCGGATTTGAGGAACAACAAGATGGGCTCGTGATTGAAACATTTAAGCACACACCCGGAAAATCAGCAAACTACGGAAAATACATTGTAAATCCACGCGATGTTTGCAGACCAAGCATTCACAAGTCCAAAATGACGGGAGGTTTCACCGTTGATGAAAACTTGAATATCATCAAACGCTCGGATTGGAAATTTGACCGAGCAGTCCTAAAATTGGGCTATTCCATTCAAAAAATAAGAGTCAATCACTACCAAACTAAATCGTGGGAGGAGTATTCAAAAAAATATGCGCGAGGCGGCGCAAACAGGCGTAAATCCAAGTATACACGCGAATTGTACGACAAAATAAATTCGGACAAAACCGTTTTGGATAACACGATGGACAAATACATCGCACCTCTGAAAAATAGGCTCAACGCTTGAAAAAAATCAATAAAAAAAAATGAATTCGTACAGAATAAATAAGATATTTGCCGAAGTTGTTGCAGGACTTATTCCGCATAAAATGACACGCAACCGTTGGCGTGGAATCCTACGCTACGGGCTGTTTCGTGCGATGAAGCTGAAACGCCAATTGAAAAAAGACCACACAAAACCGCAGTATTATTTGGCGGTTTGTGCGATTGCAAAAAACGAAGGTGCATATTTTCAAGAATGGATTGAATGGCACAAAAAAATGGGCGTTGAAAAATTTTATATTTACGACAACGAAAGCACCGACAATACTAAAGAAATTCTCGCACCTTACATCGCTTCCGGGCTTGTGGAATACACGTTTTTCCCTGGCACGCAACGGCAACTTCCTGCCTACGACGATTGTTTGGAAAAGCACCGTTTGGACACACGTTGGATTGCCATTATCGACTTGGACGAATTTATTGTGCCAATAAAAGACCAATCTATTCCCGAGTTTTTGCAACGCTTTGAAGAATTTTCTGCTGTCGAAATCAATTGGCTAATCTACGGAAGTGGCGGAGCAAAAGACAAGCAACCGGGTGGCGTGATGGAGCGATTTAAGCACCATTCGCAACCAAACCATATTCTGAATCGCCACATCAAAAGTATTGTCAATCCTCGCCGTGTATTTAGTGCGATTGGTTGCCACGAAGTTGCGAGAATATCCGGACAATCCGCCGATTCGCACGGCCAACCGATAACAAAAAACTTTCGCAATCGCGAACCGCAACAAGATGTTATTCGCATCAATCATTATGCCGTGAAATCTTTGGCGGAAGCCATCGAAAAACTCGGCAGAGGCAAAGCAAATTCGCTAAGTGCTTACCACCAAGACTACTTTGAACGATTTGACCTTAACGATATTAAGGAAAATTAATTTTCAAACGGCGACTTTTCAGGAAAATAACTGTTCAGCCACATCGTTAAATGCTCTCTGTGACTATCGGTCGAACGCTCCGTGTCATTCATACAAAAAAACAGCGGTTTCTGTTCCTCAATTGTTTTGTAGTGGTCTCCCCTACCAATTTGCCCGTGAAACGATTCTTTTCGAGTGACATAACGCCGATGTCCGCGTTTTTCAGCCAACGCAACATACGAAAAAATAACACGCTGAATATCATCGTCGGTTCGCAAATGGCTTGACCGCAT
>Ga0209755_10007881_pt1 | contig 11487 bp, 12 predicted proteins | sample TergutCo191P1_FD_187301 | JGI IMG/M metagenome (GOLD analysis project Ga0209755, IMG submission 187301) | Cornitermes sp. P1 segment gut microbial communities from Petit-Saut dam, French Guiana - Co191P1 (SPAdes) (version 2) | ecosystem: Host-associated > Arthropoda: Insects > Digestive system...
CATTACAACAGGTAAAGAAAACAAACAACCTGAACTCCATATATGATAAAAAATACATCAGTATCAATCTATTAAATTCTTACTAAATTCATTTCCTATTATCACTTGCAGGCATGCTGCTACATCAATATTTTATTAACTGAAGTTAAGACAAGTATAGTATCTCCCTGATGATGGTCAGGTAATGACCGAACCATGTAGGAGAAGTTTTTAGAGTTTTAGACAATACAAATATTTTAATGTGTTGTTTATAAAAAATATCAATTGAGTGCAATTTGTTGAAATATAAATATAATATAATCTTTATCACAAAACATTCTTTTGTTTGAGGTTCTTTTTAAGAGCCTAACAAAGTTCCATCTCAGTTTCACATAAATATAGGTATTACTGAACCAGCAAGGATAAAAATGGAATTGGCATAACAACATCTAATGCAGATGCCAAACACCAAATTTCATTTGAATCTGGCATTCCTGGAATTAAACTTGCAGACATGACATGCATTCATGTTACATACTTGCACACAGAGAACACACAAACAAATTAAGAACAGGATTTTTATTCAACACAAAATAGTATCACGAGTTAAGAGAATAGAGTTTCTCAGTGATAGGATGAGCTGAAGGTTAGGACCCCATATCAGATCAAGATCTGAAACAGTTTCGCAGCTTTGGAGATCTTAAATGATAGTTAAGACATAAATATGGCTTGGAAAAACATTAAAGAGAATATCAAAATCTCAGCTAATTAAAGACTTGGTCTGTATAAATGGTAGCAGCATAATGCATGGTTTGATGATGAATGTTTATGGTTTTTGGATCAAAGGAAGCAGGCTAAAAAGCAGTGGTTAGTGGATCAAAACAAAAGAAATATACATAATGTTGGCAATGTAAGACAATAAGCTAGCAGACAATTTAGGAACAAAACAACAGAATGCGTGAAATCTAAAATTCATGAACGTGAAAAAAATGGTAAGTATAAGAATGTCAGAGATATGCATAGGGGTTAAGAGTGTAGAACTAATACAGTACAGGATAAGAAGGGTGATCTGGTTGCAGACTGCCACAGTATTTTGGCTAGGTGTAGGAAACATTTATCTCAGCTATTGAATGTACATCAGCTGACACACATACAGAAGAGCCACTAGTGCCTGAACTCAGGTATTTTAGGTTCAGATGTCTAATGAAGAGCTAAAAAGACACAAATTACCAGGTACAAATCAAATTCCAGCAGAAGTGATTAAAGCAGGAAGTATAACAATTAGTTCTGAGAGCCACAACTTTATAGAATGTATACCAACAAAATGCACCTCTGTTGGTCTACATTATATGATTATATCACAATGTATGGTACAAATAACTTAAAATCCATAACCTTATTAAATCTACTTGGAATAAGGAGGAATTCCTTGAGCAGCACAAGGTGTCAATCATTGTACCTATTTAGAAGAAAGATGTTAAAACAGACTGTACTAATCGTCAAGGCATATCACTTTTGTCAACTACATATAAAATTTTATGAAATATTCTTCTGTCAATGTTAACTCCACATGCAGAGGAAATTATTGGAGATAATCAGTGTGGATTGCGATGTGACAGGTCAACTACTGATCATATATTCTGCATTAGTCAAATATTTGAGAAAAAAATGGGTATATGAAGAACCAGTGCATCAGCTGCTTATAGAATTCAAGAAAGTCTATGATTCAGTTAGAAGGGAGGTGTTGTGTAATATTCTCATTCAGTAAGGCTAATAAAAATGTGTCTAAATGAAACCTACAGCAGAGTCTGGGTGGGCAAACATTTACTATTAAGAAGGGTTTCAAACAAGGAATTTTCAATTTTGCTTTAGAGTATGCTCTTAGGAAGGTTCAGGTAAACCAAGAGAGCTTGAAATTAAATGGTACATATCAGCTTCTGGTTTATGCCGATGGTGTTAATATATTGGGCCAAAGTGTATGTACTATAAAGAAAAACAGAGAAGCTTTAGTGGTTCCTAATAAGGAGATTGGTCTGAAGTAAATGCTGAGAAAACTAAGTATACAGTCATGTCTTGAAATCAGAATGCAGGACAAAATCACAATATAAAAACTGATACTAAATCCTTTGATAGGGTGGAACAGTTCCAATATTTGGGAACAACCCTAATGCATCAAAATTCCATTTAGGAAGAAATTAAGAGCAGACAAAGTCTGGGAATGCTTGCTATCATGCAGTGCAGAATCTCAGTCTTCCAGGCTGCTAAGATACACAGAATTGTAATTTTGCCTGTTACTTTGTATAGGTGTGGAACTTGGTCACTCACAATAAGGGAAGAATGTAGGCTGAGGGTGTTTGTGAATAGGGTGCTGAGGAGAATATTTGGGAATAAGAGAGATGAGATAACAGGGGAGTGGAGAAAACTACATAATGAAGAGCTTAATGATCTGTACTACTCACCAAATATTATTTGTGTGATCAAATCAAGAAGAATGAGATGGACAGGGTATGTAGCAAATATGAAGGAGAGGAACAGTGCATACAGGGTTTTGGAGGGAAAATTTGAGGGAAAAAGACCACTTGGAAGACCCAGGCATAAGGTGGGAGGATAATATTAAAATGGGTATACAAGAAGTGGGATGGAGGGGCACATGGACTGGAATGATTTGGCTCAGAATAGGAACAGGTGGAGGGCTGTTGTGAAAGTGGTAATGAACCTTCTGGTTCCATAAAATGTGGTGAACTTTTCGACTAGCTAAAAAACAGTTAGCTTCTCAAGATGGATTCTCCTGCATGTAGTTAATTGCTGATACCTTAATTAACTACTACATGCAATGTGTCTGAATTCCTGACGAGGACGACAGATCCTGAAGATCACCAGAATTCTGGTTGTAACCGATTTTGTAATAAACAAATACTAAAGGAAGTTTACTCACTTTCATCTAGTGCCAAGACTTAACACTGAGTGGAGCTATACCTCCACTCCCCCTGTACGCCTTCATGGTGTGCACAGGGGTAACTTTACCTTTTACCCTATTTCATGGCTTAATTTCATACACAGTAAGTGTGTGTGTGTATTTAATCATATGGGAAGTAGTGTGACGCAAGATGTAATTTAAATAAGTGACAATGTCTGATGGTTCATGACTGAAAATCAAAATGTGGCAGGTCAGTATAACTATTAACACTACCGCTGAAGATTCTCTTACAAATTTCTCACAATCAACTGAATCTTACATAAATGTAACTCTTCCAGTCTCATTGCACACATACCTTTGATTTCAACATGACATTATCCTTTTGCAGTGTCTTAATTATCTCGTTGGCTTTCAAAAATTCTTCTGAAAGGTTCTGCAGAGACGTCTGCCTTCTCACAAGAACAGCTTCTTTGTCTGCCAGATTTTCTTCCAAAAGAGACTATGACACACAGACAAATGTTGTTACACATATCTAGAAAAATAGCTTTAGGTTTATTTTTGTACTTCACATCTTTACTTTGTACTAAATAATGAAAAGGACAATCCAGTACAACAGACACTGTACAGGTAAGGTCCTGGTGTACAATACATAAACAATCGGTCAAGGTGTTTCACCTACTGCAGCATAATGTAGCTGTTCCCACAGCAATCACACTTATGAAAATGGATGTTGTGAAAACTTTCATAATAAGGTAATACTGCAATTCATATCATCTAGTCCTATGACCTACTGCTACTATTAATGTAATATTTTTTCTTTTATTCTGCACAGTATACAGATTCCATTACTGATTTTTGTCTAACACGATATATAACTTTCAGAGTCACTACATTTGTAATTGCTCAGTTACGAGAAGCATTACATACATAATGTGTTGACAGGTTATGAGTTATCACAATATACAAATTTCACACACCTAGTTCCAGTGATGCATTAGTTATCAGCATCAAAGGGAAAGCCAAACAAAAATTCTTCGTTCCTGCCATATTATTGTACTTTCTACAAACAATTACCTTAAGAATACCTGCATATTTTTGTAAGCTCTAATACCATGCCTAGATTCAAGACCCTACATTAAGTGTTACTCCAACCATGTAAGTTTGGGTGACTGATATCATATTTTTGATTGTAGGAAATCAGAATGTATGGCTTGGAGTGGCTGCCTATCGCACAACGTGAACACCATGAAAACTTGATCCGACTGCAGGAAACAGAGAGGAGTTAACACCAAAGTGACCCCCTGTGGCAAAGTATGTGTCCATTCAATTAAAATAGGTTGACCAGTTAAGGAAAGCAGGCTACAAAATATCACAGCATTGGTGTCATTTTCTCAATTTCATTTTTAAAGTATTTATCTTTAACACTCACTATACAGAGTGGCAGAGAGCTGAGGGAGACATTTCACCAGTCCCCTTGAGAGGTGGGAGTTTGGGTGCATAACAACATGGCAAGCAAGAACGGAGTTTATGCCATTTTAAAATCAGTTTAGTCCCAATAGGGAGGTGGAGTGTAGTACAAAGAATTGCAGCAGTCTGTTTTTGCTATGAAACAGTCCATCATTTGGACACAGCATCACATAAGGCGGCACTGTAATATTAATAGCCTTTGGTGCAATTCCTTCATGCATCAGGATTTTGCTATGGATACATAAGTTTAAAGACACTGGCAGTATCAGTGACAGTCCTCATGGTGCTCCAAGTAACGTGTGTACTGAAGAAGATGTTTGCAGAGCAAGTGTATCATTTCAGCACTGTCCAATTTGCTCATTTCAGCAACATTCACACATCCTGGGCACAAGCAGAAGTATGGGATGAAACCTGCAAGATATCAGGTTGCACCCCCACAAGGCACAGACAAACCAAAAGCTTCTTCCTCATGATAAAGTGTGTCAGAATTTTCTAACACCACACTGAGCATTATGAATGAAGACCGCAGTGTTTTTATCCTTATTTTAATGGGTAATGAAGCCCATTTTCATGTAATGGGCTTTGTGAATATACAAAGTATGCACTACTGTGCACCAGTGAACCTAGAGAAGTGCAAGAACAACCACTGCATTCAAAAAGTGTCAATATGCTGTGTAGTAGGAACTTTTGGGATAGTTGGATCATTTTTCTTTGATATTGATAATGGTGAAAGCATCACAGTTAGTGTTGAGCACTGTGCAGCCATGCTGTAAAACCTCTTGCTTCCACATTTGGAAGCAAATGGTGCTGACCCCAAAAACCTTCATTTCCAACAAAATGGAGCAACAGGACACACTACCAGACACAATATCAACACAGTCTGCAATCTCTTCGATAAGGTTGTTTTAGGTTTTACAGACAACCCACGGCTAGCACATTCACTGGACATAATGGTACCAGACTTCGTACTATGGGGTTATCTGAAAGAATGAGTATACAGAACTCACAACCACAGCACAGGAAATGGAATGCGCAATTCAATACAAAATTGCTCTCACCAATCAAGACCACAATTTGTTGCACCGAGTTGTTGATAATTTTATTGATCACCAAAGACACAACACTGTATTTCAAGGAGGCCACCACCATGATGTTACCACCATAAATAATAAAACAGCATTCTGTGAACACAATGCAGATGTGTTTCATTACAATGTTCTCCAGCTAATGAACAATTTACTGCATATCAAAATGTGTTTCTCGGCTCTGCACAACTCTTTACAATACTTCGTCATTAAGAGTAAATATGTATGTCTCATTTTGGAAAGAAAATCAACTGTACTTGTCAAAGTACAGCTTTCTGCTGTGTTGGACATAGTTAACCAGACTGGAGAGGAGTCACAGTGACTGCAGGAACATATCCCAGCACACCAAGATGCTGCTGCAGCAGAGACTGTTTGGTGCTGCATGTTTGTACTGCAGTGACAGAATGGTATTTTTAATATTTAATCGTTTGTTGCTGAAAGCTGACTAAAGTTAATACACAATGTGATGGTGAGAAGACTGAACATCGACAAATGTCAGTGGCCACAAACAAGCAAAGTAATGGGCAGCCATTCAAAACCTCAGTCTTTTGCAAAACACGGAGTACTTAATTCTGACTCCCAAGGGTTATGAAAGCCCACTTATTATATATATATATCTCTCCACTTTTCAGTTTGTCCCACACTTATAATTAATTGAGAAGGATGTGGAAGTGGTTATGGCCTATTCTGCCATACTAGCATAGTATGACTTGAAGGCATTGGGAAAATCTTGTGGGACCTCGCTCATTATAGCCAAGACATTCCAAATATGAAGCAGGCATGCTCAGCACTTCACTGGATTCTGGATACTTAAAAGATGAACTTTTACAATTAAAAAATCCACATGTTCACAAACAAAGTTCTAGTACACATCAACACATGTGCTTGATGACGTGAGTAACACGGCTACTGATCACAGTTGTGGCCAAAACATGTCACATGTACAAGCAAGCTTTGTAACTTAATTTCAGTGATGTGAGTAGAATGTGTTAACATCGTAACAAGAATATCAGTGTCCCTGAATCATTTTTCATGTATAAGACATCCATTCCCCATAATTCAGCTGTGCCATGGAACTTTCACCACAAAACTCCACACCCAGCAGATGTTGCCATTAAGAGGCACACAATCTTGCAATACACAATTTCAATCACTTCAATGCTAACTAAGAGAACCAACTTCAGAACTGACGTAAATGGTTACAACTCCTATTAAAGGAAAAAATAATGTTCCAGATAATTCACGACTTTAATAAAAATTCATTTTTAACTGCAATAAAAATGAGATGTGCCATTACTGAAATGTATCCCAGTATCCCTGAAAATATGTCACTGAATTCCACATTTCTGTTGATGACAGTCTGGAAATTACGAACATAGAATCTTCCATGAAACTTCAGTATGCAAGTACCCAAATCAGAAGTCACACACTTGTCAATCTATCCAACTGGTATACTTTGCAAACAAACCTTTTTGTTTTTATTCTTTGTGTGGGGTGAGACTTAACTGCCTTGGTGCTGTGGTCACTAACAGGTCAGCCCCAAATGACAAAGGAATCAATATGGAACACTGATGGACTGAGTGAGGGGAGAGTACTAGGAGAAAAAATTGTCCCAAAGGTGAAGGTAAAAAGGCAAAGTTCACCCTGGAACGGGCTACAAAGGCCCAGAGGGGGAGCAGAGGTATAGCTCTACTCTTTCTTTAACCTCAGCGCTAGATGGGGTGGGTTATCAACGCCATGCCCTGGCCGCTCTACCCCCAGGAAAGACCAGGTACCCATTGTACAGGAGGCTGGGTGGGCCCCACGCCTGGTCTGGACAGGGGCAGAAAATCTTGCCACCACCGGGATTTGATCCCCGGACTGTCCATCCCATAGCAAGTTGCTATACCGACTACGCCCATGAAAATATTATCCTAGTGTCACTTTGTACACAACACACACCACATAACTGTTGTGGGAAACAAACCTTTACTCACCTTCTGCTCCTGAGCCACACGAAGCAATTCCTGCTGCTGTTTCAAGAGAGCATCTTTATCTTTCTGTTCCTGCAAATATATGAGTGAACTGGAGTCACACGTCACACTTGCTCTGTTTCAGTATTCTGATACTAACTCCACAGTTAATCCTACAATGTTATATTCAGTTACATATAGTATAACTTACAATACAACAAATTTAGAATGTCGTTAAAGTTGTACATTATTCAGTAATGTTGCATTAATTGCAGACTACACAAACAATGATTATAAATGGTGAAATGAAAAGTGCAAAAAGCTGTCATAGCCTACTGGAGGATACTGACCCAGTATTTGCCTAAGGCTCAGGAAAACCACAATTAATCCTCAGCCAGCACAGTCAGTTGCTTGGTCAGATTCAACCCTAGTGGCATACTTTACTGCTAACTTACAAGCCTGCACTTTTAACTCTACTATGCTTGACTCCTTTGCATACATATCAATGCCTGTTCCAACACAACCTCCTGCTCACTAAGAACTGCATTCACATCAATATAAGGCAACCCTGCATACATGACAGTCATCCTTCACAATCTTCAATCTTCAGGAAGATATCTATATACAGCATGTCTAAATTTTTTTTGTGCAATTATAAAGCCAATCCCCCATTTTTCAGAGAAAAAATTAAGATACAAGTCTGGTCTTTAAATACAGTTATCTCAGACTACCCAAGCATAGTGTCTAATGGTAGAATAACTGGTGAACGATGAACTGGAAAAGAATTGGGTAAGTAAACATTTATGGCCAAATCAAGATAATATTCTGGCATTTGAGTGGATGGAATGAAGAAAACCAAGAGGATGGCAGGACAGCTGGTGTCTTCCTGTTGCTTGAAAGCTTAACACGTAATTTGGAAATAGGCAAATGGTTACATATACATAACACAGACCTGTGTGTCACCAAGACAATCGTATGTGGAACAATTCATAAATACACAAATACTGTATACACAATTATTACATTGTAAAACACTACAGACATTTTACACCCCAGTATTATAGATAATTTTTACATACAACGAGTCATCTACAGAGTAAAAGGAGTGCGTATTTAAGTATTTTCTTAATGCTACTTTAAATTGTGCCTTTTCATTCTTTAAGCCTCATCAAACTACATGTTTGTGCAACTCTGTTGAAAATTTTGATGCCAGCATAAAATATACTTTTAAACAAGATAGGTTGGCATTTGTGCTATGAAGATGGTGTTTATTCCTTGTATAAATAATCTGCATGGATGAATTTGTTTGAAAATTTTCTTAATTACTGAAATCAAGTTCATTCATGAAAATATATATTGGCATGGAACACACAGAATTTACAATTGCTTAAAACAGACTTACACAGGGTAGGCCACAAAAAAGTAGCCCAGGTCCGTAGCATAGCGTAAATACAGAAATTAATACAGTAGCCAAATGTTGAAAGGATAAACCATCACAGAAGACGATGAAAGTCGTTGTCTTCTGCATCAATACACAGCTGTGCATGTCTAACCATGTTGAGGTATACCTGATGTAACATACTAATTTTGATGGCCGCAACTGTGTGACTTTTGCTGTCCTTCAGTTCCTGTATCATGTGCAGATTTGATTTGTATACCGTACTTTTCAAGTGTCCTCAGAGAAAATAGTCGCATGTTGTAAGGTCAGGAGAACGTGGCAGCCACAAATTTTTGCTAACCATTTGTTCCTCAGAGAAGATGTCATGAACTTGCTGCAGGGACACCCAAGAAGTGTGGCATGTCGCCCCATCCTGCTGGAAGAAAAAGCTCTGTCTTTCTTCTTCTGTTAGTTGAGCTCAGAATTCTTCAAAAATGTTCACGTAAACTTCCGTGCTGACAGTCCTGTCAAAAAATATCGGTCCAATGATGTGCGTCCCTGATACAGCACACCAAACGCCAATTTTTTTTATCCTCTAGTGGCTGCTCACGTACGAGGTGAGGGTTCTCCGCCACCCAATACGTGTTCTGCGAATTTACGTGGCCGGAGAGATGAAACCATGCCTCATCTCTCATTATGTACTGGAACAGATCTATCAGGCCCATGCATAAGCTATTCAGAAGCCACATGCAGTAATTTACTCGTTTCACAACATCAGCATCTTGTAAACATTGCACAACTGTTACACAATATGACTTAAGATCTAGACTTTTTAACATATGTCGGCACATTGTCCTGCTTACATGGGCCTGTTGCGATAATTTACATGTTGACTTCTTCGGACTTTGCATAAACCTTCAGCAAATGTTGTCAGTAACTTCTGGCATGTGAACTGAAGGGGGTCTTCATTTTGGGGAATTACTCACAGAAACCAATGCGTGCCACTTTTTAACTAACGCCTGTATGGTTCTCTTTGCTGGTAGGCCTTTACCCGGAAACTTATTCCCAAAAATTTCACAGGTTTCCTTAATCGGCCCCATATTTATGTATGCTTCCACAATCATACTCTTTCTCTACCAAGTATATCATCTTGCACAACACGGCACAGTGTTCTTCACTTAATGCAACGTTCAACTAGACTGATGAGTCAAGGCCAACAACATGCAATCAAGGACGACCAGCAGGGGGGGGAATAGTGACAGCACGACTGTTGACTAACTGTTCAAACACTCTACGCAATATACATACTAATGCCAGAGAGAATATCACAAGGACACATGCAAAACAGAAGGTGGGCTACATTTTTGTGGCCCACCCAGTACATGAAGTTCTGGTTCGTGCACCAGCCACAATTCTGAAAATTTTCTTTTGTATGGTGAAATTATTTGTACTGCTGGAAAAGTCACCCCTGAAAAATTTTTCCATATTGTATAACAGAACAGACCAGAAGTATGCACAGTAAATTGATTTCAGAATGTTAATGTTACTGATTTGGTCCATCAACCTAATAACATAGCATGATCCACCCAACTTAGAAATCAATGTTCAATATGGCTCTTCCAATTTAGGCGGTTATCAATTTATAAACAAAGAACTTTTGTATTTACCATCCTCTCTATATACTTTTCTTCATAACCAACACGTAATGCAGAAAGTGATGAATTATTTGTTATAAATTTCATTATATTTAATCTATATTTAGGACTAGCTTATTAGCAGCAAACCATTTAATTGTATGTGAGAGAACTAAGTTTGACAATGAACAGAAATCTTCAAAATTTCTACTTGAAATTATGACACTAATGTCATCAGTAAATAATATGGACGTGGAGTTCCTGTTATACACCAAAGTGGACTACTATATGTACTGCTTGCTTTGTAATAAGACTGTATATGTTGGACAGAAATGCAACATTAAAACACTTTTTGACTTGAATCACAGTTAAACTGATGAGAGGTTTCTGCCCAAAGCATCACTGTGCTTGGTGTGACAGTCGAAGTTACTCTCTATTTACCATATCACATCCTTTTGCTCCTCATCTTTTTGTCAATTCCAATTTCTCTAAACCCACCAGCTTATCAGGGGTCACAGATCAGCCCACCAAAGTGCTTCCAATTTTGCTCCTTTCCAGGGTCCCAGCTGTTAAACTTAGGCCCCTCCAAAACCTCCCTAACAGCTCACTAACTTCTCCAGCCAGCAAAAACTAATAAGATATTGCCTGTACATCCCTGCCATTTAACCTGTTTTAACATTCTTCTTGGACCACATACCCTTAACCCATATTTACTAGTTGTGTCACACACCTCATATGCCACAGAGCAACAAGTATACCTGCCATTCACAGTGCTGTCTTAATTCGCACGTAACATGAATGGTTTTTGGAACAGCATATTGATCTTTGCATTGTTTTGTAGGTACTGAAATGGTCCTCATGTGCAAGTAAACACTTCTGCGCTGTCACCATTATTGAATAATTACGCAACACTGACTTTTGCTAAGAGTTATTCTAAACTCCACGTGCGTCCATTCTATACAGCCAATTGATGTGCTGTGATCTCTTACAGGAAATGCATAATACTAATACAGAGATCATTGATATAGGAGTCAATTTATTTTCCATGATCAGATTTGACTTCATTCAAGTCTTT
>Ga0209755_10007882_pt1 | contig 11487 bp, 8 predicted proteins | sample TergutCo191P1_FD_187301 | JGI IMG/M metagenome (GOLD analysis project Ga0209755, IMG submission 187301) | Cornitermes sp. P1 segment gut microbial communities from Petit-Saut dam, French Guiana - Co191P1 (SPAdes) (version 2) | ecosystem: Host-associated > Arthropoda: Insects > Digestive system >...
TTTATATTAACAGAGTTAATATTAAAAGATTGCACCCCCGGTCATTCATGAGTACGTGTCGGAGGACAGCAACATGTTCAAATTTTTGTCTGGCTACTAGTGTGCAAGTTTTGTGATTACTCAAAGGTGACCCCACTAAACAGTTTTCAGCAATGTACCTTTACAGAAAATGTTTTTTTTTTGTGTGATTTTAGGACAACCCCTCATTTTTCCAGATTATGAAATACTAGAAATTCTGATTTTGTATTTGGGTAAATACATTGTATTGACCATTTCACTACTGATCTGAAGGCACAGTATACAGGTTACATATGTTGTGTGAAGAATGTAAAACTTGTACTGTATATTCTTCACAACTTAAGGAGAAATCACACGATGGATGCATTTTCTGAATTATGAGTATCGTACAATTATGTAGCTGTGAGATAAACATCAGGTTTTGAGGAATGGATTGAGTAAAACTTACTTGTTCCATGGGAAACAGCTGTCCTATTGTTCCCATTTAAGGTTGAGAATGGGAGACATCTATTATGATGTTCCCTTTCAATTATGAATGGAAATGGCTTCAGGCGCTCTCTTCTTTCGTAACGTATCTGTTGAAAAATTCTCTTCCGAAGAGTCAAATCTGCACGGCACAAATTGAGCCACTTTTTGCTGACCAGAGCTGCAGACAAAAGAGTCCTGGGATCTACTAATCTGAAATTGCAAAGAGACTCTGGTTAGTTACTGATCATAAGGTAAAGAAGAAAATGGCATCACATGTCCCTGAGCGTGACTCAGAAAAATTAAGTAAATTACTGGACCATTGGATGTTGCTGGGACATGAACCACATCACAAATTTTGTGTTTATATAAGATCAAGTTCTGAAGAGAAAGTTGTGATTGTCATTATGGCATGCAATTTTAAATTTGGTATAAAGTGTTAATTCATATGTTGTGTTTACATTTATGAAGTAATGGTGACCAAGTCACAAAACATATTGCTATTGTACTTTACTGATAGAATCTTGATGTTGGTCCGCAATTGATAAAAATTTTGGGTTTGAAAATTGTAGGAATTCACGCGTCCCCATTTACGGTTAATCTGTTCTGGAAACTGGCGAAACTTTCCCACGTCAAAACCAATATAGCTTTACGCCTTGCAGAATTTCTATCCACCAATTTCATGCAGTCTAATAAAAAGATGGGCATGGCCCCAAAACGTTTTGGGTATGAACGTAATTCCTAATATAGGGAATCGAAAGCCGACTGTTTGTACCACAGTCGCGTTATACCGATTCGGTTATTATCGTTATCGTGTCAACAGCCTATAACGTTGTGGTTTGAAATCTACTTTATATTAACAGAACGAAACCCTCAAAGATGATGTGGAGAGTATCTTAACAATTCAAGGTTTTTAGTTACAGATTTCTTACAGAATTTTAAGAGAAGTTACATAGCGTTCAATAAATATCACATTTAAAGGAAGTAAGTGTACCATGTACTACACTACAGAGTCTCAGACTTAATAGAAATCTGCACCAATAAAAATGGTCTAATATATTGACCGAAATTTCAGAATAAGAGTGTTTAAATCAGAGGAATAAATATATATTACAACAGTAAAATATCAGATTTTCTATTTGTGGCACCATGCCATCAACTGGTACAGAAATATGAAGTATCCTTAAACGCTCTTGGGCAACAGTATAACATTACCTCAGAATCATGACGCCGATTTCCTCTGGAACTTCGCCAACAATATCGACAAGCCTGGTTGATAACACTGTGTGCAACCCAAATGAAAACACCAGCGAGTAATATGGTTCCATCTCCGGATTACTGCTAGAACTTTCTGACACAAAGAAGATTTGTGAAGACACTGTACGAATGAACTCACAGCACGATGACTTCCAACAACGAACTAGCACGCACAAATCGTCTAGCACCAACGCTTAAAACTAGCCCCCTAAGACAGATGGCATGAGCCAATCACGAAGTTTGTCTCTCATAAACGACGCTTGCTTGGGCACCTCTGCGAAACGAGTTTTACGAGGGAGCTGCAGCCAATCAGGAGCCACGTCTCTTGTGTGAACTTAGATACGACAATTTTGATTTTCCCTATAGTGGGCTATCATGATCCGTGTTGCTTATCGACGAAAGAATTATCAGGATCGACTGTAAGACGAATATAAGTACGCAAGGTAAATTTTTCTTGTACGTTTTGCATCATAATAAAAAAAATTCTGTTAGGTGATATAAAGACCCATAAACAAAGTCTTGTCTGACACGTTTGCCAAAAATTAAAATAAGAATGCAACAAGCATCAAATTACGTTAAAAGTACTTTACGCACAAGGAATGGGAAATTACTGGTTGAGATATACATTGAATTACTTTTTTCCCTACAATAGTACACTTCTTTAAGCATCACTTCGTATTAGTTGAGAATACGTTTTATCTGTTACTGGTAAAAATGGCGGGGTGTAACTTTTGTAGTTTGGGGAAACGTGTATCGCACCACAAGTTTCCAAGTATTCAGCATTCAGTCCAAGTATATCCTTAAGCAGTAGGATGTGAGCAGTTTTGAATGTGCCTTCAAACAAAGGCACCGAACTGTAGTTTTTGATTTGAGGAATTTCCCATGGCATATTTACCTGTTCGGTAAAGGGCTTGCAGTCTCTGCATAGATAATCTATGCAACTGTACTAATACTAACAAAAGTTTACCAAAAACATGTTGCAACCAAATTAAAATATGCTATCAGTTAATGTGATCAGACTATTAAACTTTCCCTCGAAACAGGAGTATTGTAGAAAACCCTGTTTTGACTTAATGAAATCGCCGAAAATCGACTTGGCCACATTCCCTGCATGCCGTTGATTTATGTAGTAATCCGTGGTTTATGTCGTGAGTAAGTTAAGAACATGAATGGGAAAACGTCTTTTAACGATAGAAGTGAATATCAGCTACTTATGGAAAGATTAGCAAAATATCTACGGGATTTGTTTACTTCCTTTGGGGTTAGAATGAGTTCATTCTATGTTACAGAGGTAATATCTGAAAATCTACCAATTTAATAGTCGTGGCCAGCGTCCATGCCTAAATTTTATTTTAAAATGTATATTTTTGCACCAGTAACGACCATATTTGTGTCAAATAATGGAGCATTATGTGGCCAAACCATCGTTTCACTGTCGGCCATGCTGATGGTTGACTCAGGTAAGGACCTTTCCTCGTTTGGGCTTTGTGCAGTGAGCTCAGCAGTCGCACCATCGTTCGAAGCACTTCGTGAAGCGCGTTTCTGATTTCCGCAAGTGCGCCCCCTCCCCCCCCTCTTCCGCGTGAAACTTGGAGGTATCATTAAATTTACATTTACGTCCCTTTAACACCATCTTCAGCTGTAGGAAGAGAAAGAAGTCGCACGCAGCTAAATCTGGTGAGTAAGAAGATGTAAACGGACATTTTGTTTTTAGCCAGAAATTATTCACAGACAAAGCAAAGTAGTTGGAAGGGGGGGGACTTGCATGTTGGTGAAACTAATCCCTTGAATTCCATTTTTTGGATCTTTTCACCGCACATTTTACTGTGGACGCCGTAAGTTGTTAGTGTATCAATGTTGCTTTACACTTTTTCCTTACTGAATAGGATCAAAATGCACAAGCCTTTGAATGCCTCCCACAATATAAGAGCATTATCTTCATGTCTGACTGAACTTGCCTTGTCTTTTTTGGGCATGAATGTGATGTATCCTTCCATGAAGATGAGTGTTGTTTGGTATCTGGGTCATACATGTGAATCTACATCTTATTACTTGTGATTATCTCCGAAAGGAAATCTGGGTCTCTTTCAAGCTTCTCTTATGTGTTCACATGGTTCTTCTACTTCTCACTTGGGAGGAACCAACACATGTGCAAATTGTCTTTTAAAATACTCTGACCAAATCCAAATGAAATTCCCAACATGTAAGCATCTTCACGGATACTGATTCTTCTGTTTTTAAGGACAAGCTACTTCACAGATTTTGATGTTTTGCTGACTGTGCACCTCAGTATAATCTTAGTAATTAACCAACTTAATGCACAAGTTCTTGTTTTATAATAAGTTTATTATATGCCTCTACATGTTTTGAGCACTGTTGTGCTCAAAACATGTAGAGGCGTATGATTAAGTTATTGTAAAACAAGAACTTGTACATTAAGTTGGTTAATTACTAAGATTACTTCACAGAATTCACTTTTTCATCTGTTTTGTTTGTCAAGCAATGGGCATCCCAACTGTTAATCTTCAACAGAGATTATGCTGCTTTTGGACTTGGAGAACCATTCCAAAAATTGTGTACTTCCCACTGTCTGCTCTCCAAAAGCTACTTTCAACATTCTGAAAGTTCCTATAGTATTTTTCCCCAGTTTATAGTAAAATTTGATATAGATACACTATTGTATCAAGTTCCCATTTCTTAGCTGCATCAAAATTGCAAATGGAACAACATGCACTTGTAGTTAACAGGATATCACTCAGACTAATGCAAAGAAGGAAATAACTCAGCAGGCTCTGTCTATACCTCATGGTAGAAGTCTGGGCTAGCAGTGGTAGTGCCATTTTGTGGTCACTATGAAACTATTCAAATGCACTGTGTACATGACTGGTGAACACATTTCATGCAAAAGGTTCCTTGACAAATGAAGCCTTCTGAGATGTAACACTGTGTTGCTCAGTTCGTATTACACTAGTGTTTTGCAGCAACACTGCATTACATTCCCCAAGACCCGAATCCTCAACAAAACTGCTGTGGAAACCTCAAATCTCACAAGTTCCTTGGTAAGGAAGACACAGTACTGAACAAGGTGTGTTTTTCGGAAGAAACTGTAAGTGATATTGGAGTACACTGGGAAGCATAGCAATAGATGTCCAGGGTGGTTATCCGAGGTAGAGTTTTAAAAAATTTAGGACCCACCTCTGAATTTTTGGTGCCAGGTGGGAGACATGAAGCAAATTCGTACTGTGCAACCATTCTGGCATGATCCCTGAACCTCAGTACTGTCTGGCACTTTCTGCTTGGTTCTTGTGAAATGATCTACATTTTGTATGTAAGAAAACAAACCAGCGATTATGCTGAAAATATTAGGCACGACCATATGAAACTTGTTGCCTGGGTGATAAGACCCCTGATCCCAGGAAACCGGTACGTCAAAGACATTGTTTGACGCAGGCATAGGATTCCTTCATTTGAAACCATAAAATTTAGAGTTGTGCCAAATCTCTAGGAGACCGACTGTGTTCTGGGACTATGATTTTGTAACTCATTCTGTAAAGCAGTGTATAGTGGTGAAGCAGATTGAGTGCTGACTTAATTCTTTGATGAGACTATTTAAACAGATATGTAAGTGCTCAAAATAATGGACACTTGTCAGCAGAAAATCCACATGTAAAGGACATACCTGAAGAATCACCAGGCTTTCAGTACCAGCCATCTCTCAGTGTTATTGGCAAAAAGATGTTAATTTGTGCACCATGATGTCAAGCATGCCTGAAAGTTGAAGGAGGCCAGTTCCAACACGTTTTAATGTGTGGTAAGGTATTTAATAAGACTGTTAATATAGATTCTATGGATGGGTTACTCTTCATATCAGACACTATGTTAATTTATATCTGTTTCCTAAATTACATAATTTTTGCCAAAGACAACACTTCTAGGAGAAAAATTGAAGAACTGGAATACAGGAAGCATTTATGAACTGTTATATTGTTATAAAACTGGTTTATTGATTTTTCTTCAACAAAAATCAGTAAGTAATACAGGATTAGAATAATTTCAAGATTCAGATCTTCTGCAATGTTATGCCTTGTTGACCAGAAATAGTTACTGACATTTCAAAGGATTGTAATGAATTCACCTGCAACGTCAGGCGGTTAAAGAAGAAACCCTGAAGAAGCACACAACATAACCTTTGACACTCTGGTACTATTAATTGGCCAGCATGACGAACCATCCCAGAAGACTCACATATTCAGCAACCCCACTGTGATGACCTTCAATCTCATAACAAAAACTAACTTGTACAAATTCATCTGATAGCCGTCAAAACGAAACAAGTCTAGGCATTAATTTCTTCAATGACATGAATTCTATGTGACATATTAACATATTTAATCCTGAATAAAACATCTACAATTTATTTTTCAGTGATGAACATTACATTCCACAAAATACATTTTTTAACTTTTCTGAAACCTATTAAGTGTTGTGTTCATTCCATTACAGGTACTGCTGAATCAGTTCATCATCTGTGGTAGTGTAGTCAGTATGGTGATCAGACTGCAGACTGAGGAATTGTGGTTCAAGTCCTGGTACAGGAAAAGATTTGCTTCTTTTCCCAGCATTCTAGACTGGTTCTGGGGCACACCCAACCTCCTATTCAGTGAGTATTTTGGGATTCTTTTTATGGTACAGTGGATGATGGGGCTTGCAGGTGACCATTTACCTCTGCCTAGCACTGAGGTTAAGATTGGATTGAGTTCTACAAACTTTTCCCATTTGCTGTCGTAACACGCACAGTGGCAACGTCCCTGATTATTTATTTAAAGGGTTAATTAGCATTGTAAATTTCATATAGCAAATGTATATATTTGCATGTGAGAGATGACGGATTGCTGTCCTCTGGGACATGACACCAGATAGTTTTATAAATAGGCACCAAATTTTTTAAGGTTCCTGGTGCTTTCACCTTCAGGGTAGATGCAGGCAGTCAATTCCTCTGATACATTTGTACCTACCTACCTCAACCTACCAAACCATGTGGTGTATGAAGACTGTAACCTTCATACAATTATGCAGTTTCCTATTTTGTATGATTTTACTACATACAAATGTATATTTACATGACAGCTGATAACAAATCTGATCCCTTCTCCAAAAATTGCCCACGTTTACATGTTAAAAGTCACAGTGAATGACAGACACTGTCATTGTTTCCAGATAACACAGAATTGTAACACTTTCAGTAACACTTATGAATTACTCCTTCAGTGTCTATGGCATGTGTTTCTGTGTGTGTCAAAGCAGACAGACCTTGTTTCACATCAAACAGCAGGTGTTCTGCCTCCATCTCCTTGTGTTTGGTTCTATAAAACAAGCCACACCCATTTCTATGTTTACATCAATTTATAGTTCTTTTTCACAGAACTACTCATTACTGACTGCACTGCAGTTGGGATTATCAGACATTAACCCTTTGTGCTCGAATTAAATGCCTGGCGTACTCAGATAAAGAAGAGAATTTAAATGGCCACCATTAATTCGCATGTTCATGGTGATATCTGTAGGCAATTTTGGCTCTTTAAACGCACACTGACTGTGGTCAATTTTCAGCACTCAAAGGTTAATGCAACTAAAAGGGCGAAATGACATCACAGTAAGTGAAATTTTTTTGTATATAATTTCTGTTCCAATAACATTGCTATACAAACTCTGATTATTATTAAACAATGAATATGAATTTGCACAAACAGTTTCATACAACAGTGGCATTCAGTGACAGTCACATGTATAAAGTTGAAGAAATTTCAGGACCACTGTACAATCTGTTTGTAAAATTTGGTTTTTCTTTCAACAGTGTGAAAGGCATCTGTGAGAAAAGTTGGAAGAAGAGTTTCACCGAATTTGAATCTACTTCATAGCTTCTTGTGTAGCACACATAAAGAACTGCCGGAGTCTTGAACGTCTGACACCATGTCAGTACTGAAAATAACGTAATAACAGTGTTTGTATATGAACTATGCAACATATCTATCCACATACACAAATACAGGGTAATTATTTTATTTGACAACTGCTGGTTTCCACTCAATGTTGGCTCATTATTGTCATAAATTAGCCCACTCAGCTGACCGCTCACACGTGTGTGTGTGTGTGTGTAGCAGTGAGAAGTGACAAACCATGCTTGACACATAAAATAAGGACTCTGTACATACACATCTGCTTGTTTTCATAAATCTACACACATGACCCAATAAAGCAAACATCGAGGAGAAATTTGAACCATACATTTTATGAATACAAATTAGCCCACTACATCAACTCTTGGGTATACAGCTGTGTTTTCAGTTACCAAATTTTTGTGTTTATATTTTAAAATCTTATAACCCTCTTTCGCCACAAGTGATAAGTTTTCACGATAATGAAAACATGTAAAGCCATGTTTGTGTTTCCAGCTCCTGGTTTCTTTGTTTTTGAGGAAGAGCAAACTGCATTTTAGTCTGGGTTAAAGCAGGCTAAATTAACCCTTAGCCGCCGGAATTAAATCTTCATTGCCGGAATTAAATCCCCCCTGCCCCCGACCACTTTAGTGGCTGTTCGGCTATTTAAAGGGCTCACTGTGCGACATATATATATATATATATATATATGTCGTTCGGCGGCTAAGGGTTAAAAGTAGTTTGTATGGAGTTATAGTGTAAAATCTGCAAACATAAAAATCATGCACAATATGGGATGTCTTTAATCTTCATTATACTATGAATATGCAACCATATACATATATATTCTTATAATAAAACCAATGAGATGCACTAATTTCTCAAATTTATTTTTGGAATAAAACTACATATTTCGGACAGTTCCTCTGTCCATCATCAGGAGTTTTTCACTGTACACAGAGCAATGGTATATGTCACACAGGTTTTGCTGTGTGTACAGTGCTAAACTCCTGATGATGGACAGAGGAACTGTCCGAAACATGAAGAGTTTTATTCCAAAAAGAAATTTGAGAAATAAGTGCATCTAGTTGGTTTTATTATAAGAATATATCATGATGCTTGGTCCTCTGAATGTCAAAATGTCAAATATACATATATATATCTAAGCATTATATATTTACCTTCCTATGCCATTACTTAGGCATGTATTGATTATATCATATTAATCTATCTACAATTATTACCTTTATATGAATGAGCAGATTTTAAAATACATACACACAATGCATCAAGGATTTTATTAAAGCAAACCGCACACACAAGTAGAGGCAATTATACTAACCTGCAGCTGGTACTCCCTTCACAATGTTCGGTTGTTCCAGGATTTCACTCAGTACCGGCCAATTGAAGTTATCAGTTTTTAGTGCTTTCAGAAACGTATCAGGAGAGTCATTCTGGTATCTCGTAAAATGGTACCCAGAAATGTAGCTGCAGCTCAGTATAATAACTTGCTCTGCATTCTTCATCCAAAGGGATATCTGGAAATACAAAAATTATAGTTATCTAGTTCACTGAACTCTGTGGCTGTGCGCTCTAAGACGTGGGTCTGTGGCCGCTCACTAGGAATGCGGGTCAGATCCCTCCAGGGACATGTATGTCTGTCTCTTGTGAGTGTTGTGTGTTGTCAGAGGTCTCTGGATTGGGCTGTTCACTTGTCCAGAGAAGTCTTACTGAGGGTGGTGTGTCTGAGTGTGATCTTGAAGCCTCGATAATTAGGAAGCCCTTGCCCACTATAGGCTGTTGCACTATGAAGAAATGTGGCGCGAGCAGAGGTACAGCTACAGCCATTCTTAATCTTGGCATTAGATGGAGGTGAATGGTCAATTTCACAAACCAGCAGCTTTACCCCGGTAGCCATGAAGAGTGGGTGGGCCCCAGAGCTGGTCTGGACATTTTGGAGAAGATAAAAATTTCTTGCTCCTGTTGCCTGGATTCTAAGTAAACAGATGTAGACAAGTTTCTCAGAATTCAAAATTTTTCAATGTATGTAAACGACCGACTGTTTAATATATCAGGTAATTAGTATACCTTTGGAATGATGTTTCAAGTCAGACTATGTTAAACAATGAACGGCAGTCAGTGATGAAAAAGTAAAGAAAGCATTTGGAAAATATAATTACCAGAAAACTCATACACTTGAAGAATGTGTGTAGAAGTCCAAGTCAGGACAGAGAAGTGCATATTACTATACTGGCACATATTACACATTCATCTAATGTTATACACATAACTAGAATATAAGACTAGGCTTTTCTCATTATAGAAGTGGGATCAGACCAAGTGCCTTGGTACTGCAGCCTCAACCAGGAGTATTGTACCAGCTCCTAATGGCAGATGAGTGTGGAATACTGGTGTAAAGATAAATGGCAAGGAAAAACAGCTCCCAGAGAAGAATGTGCTCTACAAGTCACACAAAGATAGCCCTGGCTTTGAACACTGGCATTCACAGTCAGAAGCCTGTGTTATGGCATAGGAACAGCTTTACAAGTAAGTATCCATTAAGACTGCTGATTTCATGCCTGACAATTAAACAAAGCCCTTCCAGATACTATGTTGTTAAATGGAGACAAAGGAGGAACAATTAGATAAGAATAATACCGTAACATGGTATGGCATTCCCTTCTTTCCTTGTGTTTTATTTAAACCATGCCATGACTCAGGTGGTTAATTGCCAGTATTTTATAGTGGAGGCCTGGGTTCAATCCCAGGCTAGTACACATGAAATTTGATGGGGTAAAGTTTTCTCAGAGTGCTGTGGCTTTACTGTCACCATCATTGAACTAACTGTGCCACACTCACATATCATTCACCTGCCAACAAAATGCATAATTTTAGCAATTTACAACACCTTTACAGAACACACTTGTCTTTCTCGCTCGCTGTCTCTCTTGCTCATTCTGCAGATTTACTACAAAGTTTTAAAAATAATTTGCACCATCAGATATAATAAAAATGAAATGCAGAACATTTTACTTGTCATATACAATGAATACATACACACAATATTTGGCAAGTTAATAGAAACAGTTCAGTTTAGTATGAAATGTGCATAAATATGACAAAAAAGAATGTATGATTTCAGTTCAAATGTTTCAGAAAATTTTTACACAGTACAGAATTACAAAATTCACGATCAGCAGCTTAATTTGATTACACACTTGTCAAAGCTGGAATTTCAATATTAAATTTGAAACATTGCTAATTACCCTAATTGAGTCGAATGATTTTTTTTATGTACCACTACTGGTACTATAAAGGTTACTATGGTCACAGTTCTTTTGCCAGCTGTAGCACATAATTTCTACAGGCTCGGTTAAAAATTAAAATGGAAAGTAAAATTTCATAAAACTAGTTTTCTACCATATTTTTAACTACATGATACACACCTTTTCAGCAAAATCATATGATTGAGCTATGTCTAAATGTGGACTGCACATACACAACAGAACATCACTGGACAAGCGATACACAGCTGATGGCTTTCTTTTTCTTCTTGTGAGCGATTCTTCTTCATCTGTTTCACTTTCAGTTTCAGTAATTTTGGCTATAGGTAATCCCTTATCAAGGAAGCAGGACTCAACAAAACCTGTTAAGAATTATTACATACAAATATAACACACAACAAAATACATGGGATACAATCTATTTATTATAAATCTACAATATATTTCCGTCGACACAACAATATTATGGTATATTTACTTAACTTCAATATAACATATATGATTATTTTGGCTACATGTTTCGACTC
>Ga0209755_10007883_pt1 | contig 11486 bp, 6 predicted proteins | sample TergutCo191P1_FD_187301 | JGI IMG/M metagenome (GOLD analysis project Ga0209755, IMG submission 187301) | Cornitermes sp. P1 segment gut microbial communities from Petit-Saut dam, French Guiana - Co191P1 (SPAdes) (version 2) | ecosystem: Host-associated > Arthropoda: Insects > Digestive system >...
ATAATAATAAAGACTGGCTGGTGCGATTGGCTTTTCCGTACCGCGATGCATCTGCGTCCAGTTTAAATGAATAATCTACCAATTGCCCGGTACCGATTCCATCAATATCCAATTTAATGGACATTTGTTCCTGTTCAACTTTTGTTGACATACCCATCGACCTCCTGTTTATTTATCCAAAAACGTATGACGGCGCAGTATCATTGTATATGAGCCAAAGCCGTTTTCAGGGCTTTTAATTTCGTTGCTGAAGGTTTCTTCATACGATTGAACGAAGAATACCCCCAAATCTTCCTTGATGCGAAACAGGGGATTGTTAAGGCCTGTAATGGACGCACCACTGATAAAATAATCTACTTTTTGGTAGCAGGTAGGATCTCCGTTTTGCAACAAGGCGAACGTTGCAAGGTCTTCGGGTTTCTCGTCTGTCATCATTCTAGTTGCAACCGATTTGGCAAGCATGGCATTTAACACGGTGGACGCTTGCTTTTTCAACTTTTTCACTTTTTTGTCAATGGCTTTTTTAGCCTCTTTGGAAACTTCTTTAACAAGTTTTTCTACTACTTTTTTGCCGGCTTTTTTGGCCTCGTCAATTCGCTCTTTTGCCCAGTTGGTCGCATCCTCGCGCACATTGCCGACCATAACCCATACACATTTTTTTTCAACACCGGTAAAGATTTCTTGCAAATTGATAGAAAACACTTCACCAATGTGGTCAGCCACGGCGTTGGCAATAAGCAGAAGTTCGGATAGGGCATCGTTTTCTTCCAGCCAATCCATGCCTCGGTTAATATATTTGAGCAATTCATCTGAGAGGCATTCCAGCAGGGTGATATAGTCATCTACATCATCATCGTTTTGGGGTACGTGAACGCGTGCGTCTTTTAATATAGCGGAAACGCATTCATCCATGATGGATACCTCGTCGGCGGTGCTTTCGCATTCAACACAACGTAGTAAAATTTCATCCACACGCTCTTGCCCAAGCGTGCTGATGGCTTCTGAAAACACCTCTTTTAATCCTTTATACAATTGATTAAAGGCGGCAAAAGGAATTTTTCGTTTATCAGCGGCAATGGATGCAATGGATACACTACCCCTTAAACCCGTCGTGGAAGCGGGGTATTCGTAGGCTTCAACTGTTGTTTCTTCGGGTCTCTTTAAAAGTTGCTTTGCGAATTTGCCCCCTTCTTCAATGGCTTTTTTTAAGCGGTCAGATATTCTTTTTGATTTTTTTTCTACATTTTTTTTCAGCTTGTCGCCCAACTTGCCAATTGCATCGTTCAGTTTTTTATCCACGGACTTGTCTTTTTTGTCTTTTTTGTCCTTTTTAGCCGCTTCAGCTTGCTTGGTGCTGGGCAAACCCCCGCCTTGGGTGACTTTTTTAGCAATGTCTACCCCTAGCCGACCTGTAATGAATATGTCGGTGGCGATTGTTTCGTTTTTTGCATGTTCTTGCAACGGGTACTTTTGCACTTCATAGGTATCCAAGGTGTGATTGGATAGGTTAATGATGTTTTTTGAATTGCCTACATTACGGGTGGATAGCTGAAAAATAACGCCATTATTTTTTACCATGATTGTAATATAGCCCCTTCCTTTTAAATGTAAATGCAATTTGCAGTTCGGTTTTGGTGGTCGGCGGTTCATGGATGCGCAAGCGCATATTGTTTACGATGGTAGTGCTACCCTTTGCGCCCAGGATACTTGCTTTTAAATGGGGTGCTTGTTTGGTCAGTTTTTTGCAATTTAATAGCAAGTTATTATTGTTGTTTTCAATGAAAATGTGGGCGCAATAAGGAAAAACATGTGTAAACGCGTCGTTGGTAATGTGCGTCGATAGGGATGTTTTATTGATTGAATTTATGTCTAACACGACGCGGTCGTGGGTGTAGATTTTGTCTTGGACACGAAGCAGGACAAATGTAATTTCTAGTTGCCGTCCGGTTGTTTGGGCAACCGCGGACAATGGGTTTAGCTTTTTAAAAAAGTTCATGCGTCACCCCAATTGTCTGCCAATTCTTTAAGGGCATCGAAGAGGGACTGGTTAGGGCGGAGTGGGTCGGAGGGATTGTCCGGTTCTTCCAATTCTATGCCTTCATTGTTAAAGAATGCTTCTAAATAGTAATAATTGATGCGTTGGTTAGTAAGGAACGCGCCTAACTTTTCAATATACGATGGGTTGTCTGCCAGTACGGTTTGTACGAAGGCGTGGATGATTTTAGGTGAGAGCGTGGGGTTTCCGTAGCCTGCGTAACGAGCGTGGACAATATTTAAGCAGTTGCCTCTTTCTATATTTTCTAAGTTTTTATATTCTGTATTTAGCTTTTCTCCTACTTTTAGCTTAAATCGGCCTATTTCGTATTCGTTATCATCCGTAGTAGCTTCTAACGGAGACACTTCATATGTTACCTGGCCATCCGATTCGCCAATACGGAGAAGCAGCCGCATTTCTTTCCCATTATTTTCGCCGCAATACAATTGGCCGGACCCGGGGATGAGGTAAACTTTTTGGTTGTGTTTAATGATGCCTCGGGATAACCGGATGGATTGCGTTTCTGCTTGTTCGTCCGTTTTTTCTTTTAAATAGGTTGTGGGATTAAATCCGCACACAATGCCATCGGATAAATCGCTGTAGAGGCATTCCATTAGCCCCAGGGGTACATCGCGCAGGTTTTCCAGCATCTCTTTGGATAAGATTTTTCCGGAGTCAAACACCGGAAATTCAAGTTGAATATTTTTAATTTGTATTCTATCCATCAAAGTGAAAACTCCTCTGTTGTAAAAAATTCGAAATGGGAGGTTATGTCTTGAACATCACTGAACAAATAGTAACCCTCTTTACTGGGGTCAGGGTCATGCATGATGAGTATCATTTTAATAAATCCATTGATCGATTCACATAAGTATATAGAGGCACTGCCCTTATTAAGTCCGGCAATATCGATGATGTCATTGTTTTTTATTTCATACCCAAACATTTGGTCGTTTATGATTTCGCGGCCTTTATCGCCGCCATATGAGTGTTCCTGTGCTTTGTCGCGTTTGATAAGAATCGTTTTATTTATGTCTTTTTTCTTGTTTTTGAGAAACAACGTATATTCTTGAATCGTGTCGGAAAGCGTGAATCTGGCTTCTCCTTTATCTTTTAACGTTTCAAGCAAATTGGGCGGTGTATTTTTTCCGTCATCATATATTAATTCATAGTCCAATTTACAAAGGTACGTACAAATGCGGCTGGGGAAGGGTTTTTGCTTTTCTTTGCCGGGATATAGCCCCACGTTAATTTTGTCACGGGTGCGAAGTTTTTTATACAAATCAATAGTAGCGGATAATGCGCCTGTTACGGGGAATAACTGAATGCGGTCGGGGCATAACTTCTTGGTGACTTTTACCAACAAGGTGTTTAAAAAATCGTATTGGCTCTTTTCTTGTAAAACTACTAAAGATTCCTTTTCGGGTACATTTAAATTTAAAGCGTTCAATTGTGTAAATAAAATATACTTGAAGATATAGGTTATTTCACTTTTATAAATTTCTACTTTTGGCAGGGTTATATCTTCTCTCAAGACCTCTTTGCGATAAACGAATAGTTTCCATGGGTGATGGTGGGAGAAGCTGTCCTTGCATAAGGTCTCCATGTTAATGTTGTCTTTGGCGCGGTTGCTTTCGTTTTTTGTATAGCTGTCTAAATTCTTTTTAATTTCTTCAAATTGTTCGTTTTCAAGCAAATTTAGGATGGTACGTTCGAACGCTTCTTTTTCCCGCAGTCGTTTGGCTTCATTTACTGTTTCATGGTCGGGGAAAAATTGGTTAATAACCGTTTCGGCCAATGCTTTAATACGGTAGAAATTTTGGCGATACTGCTTGTATTTTACTTCGTCCAACTGGTCGTTATTGAACTGGGTAGGAATAACCTTGTTGCTTTGATGATAATTTTCATCCAGCAAATCGCCGAATGTGGCGAAGGCGTCATCAGCCGTTTCGTATGTCCACATAAGCGGCTTGTTGAAGCAACTAGGCTCGGTATAATAGCGCGCCAATAGAATTTTAAGATATTTAAACAACGCGACGCCCAATTGTTCCATTCCGAACGGGTGGAAATGCTCCAGTTTTTTTTGATTGAATTCGTAGGTTGTATAGTTATTCCCTGTACCTGTCTTTTTAGGTTGCGTGGCACTTATCGTGCTTGATTGGATAAGATTAAGATTATCTTGCTCCAAGGATAACACGGTAAATTCTTGTTCGGGGCGTCTTGGGGGGTCGGGAAAGCGTTCGTAGAGTGTCGCGTATTCTTGGGGAAACACTTGTATGAGGTAATCGTCAGCACCGCCGAACATCGTGGTGTACATTTTTTTATAATAGTGCTGGTAGATGGCAGGGCATAGAATGCAAACAGCATCATAATCAGTTTGGTGGCGGGTTCGTGTGGTTTCGATAACGAACGTAAGGAATGATTTTAAAACGTCAAGGGTTTTAACTGTTTTACTTTCGTTTTGCCAGTCGGTTATGGTGAGATTGGTGTGATAATTTTCTGTCCACTTTTTTATATTGGCGAAGTAGGAGGCATTCGCCATTTGCCCAAAGATGACATCATGGGCCGCTTCAATAGCTTCATGGCCGAAGGCGTAGTCGGGTGTGGATTTAGCGTCAATATGCTTAACAAAAATAGTGGATGGGATTTCTATGGGTGCGGTGTCTTTGCAACCCATGGCATAGGTGCATTTGGTGCCCAAATAAATAACCAACGCGCTTTCCGGCTTTCTAAGGGGAAGCAATTCTAAATGGTTTATTTTTTTTACGTAACAAGTAATACGCTGTTCGTTATCCTTGAGTTCCGCCAAGTGGTCGCGGTTATAAAATGTTTTGTATAACATGTCATTGTCATCATTGCCTTCCGGCTTGAAGAAACCTAAATAATATTTTTTCCCCTCATCCTTGTTATTGGTTAGATGCGTTAGTGCCGTTTTTTCAAAGCAGAGACAGAGACCATCCGGATGTTTTTGTATGGTAAGAAAGCTAACGATTTCGTATTTAACTTTGCGGGGGTTATCGCGCTTTAGTAGCAAAGCATTGCTTTGCTTCATATCAATACCGCCATATACGCCACTTATTTCCAATCCGCTTTCAATACCCATTTGTATATTTTGATATACATTAAGCTGGGTGGGGATGCGGACTTCAACACAATCTTCCGTGAATTGGAAAAGGTCGATATACTGATTGTACGCATCCACATCATCGCGCGTGAAGTCTCTGATGAGCCGTTGGCCGGGCTTCTTGCAATAACGCAAAATAAGGTTGATGAGCTTGGCCGAATCATCGCGCACCAAACCGGCGGCGACAATATTTTCCTCCTTGGCTATCAGTTGCAATTTTTCAAGGGGGAATTGTTTAAGCTCATGTTCGCTGTATAACTTTGCCATTGCCTGTGCTGTCCTCTCGCTAGTAGATTATAATGTGGCCAATGTTCATCATGTTACCGGATTCGATAATGCCAAAGCTTTTATCCCAGTAAATACGGCTCGTGTAACCCAAGGGCAAGAAAATGGCGAGTATAAAGCCAATAATACGTTTACTCATTTGTTCTTGTTGCTTGCGCAAGTAGCAAACAATTTCGCATTTATTGTCAAAACTGGCGAAAATATAGGCATCAGGGAAAAAGATGCTGACCAAATTCGTGAATACGTGAAGCTCTTCTCCAATTTGGCATAAAGTATGAATGCTTTTTGCGACTACATGCTGTTGTTCGGTGGTGAGGTCATGGGTAAATATTTCGGCGTTTAAGCTGCCGTATGCGCCGTCCTTAATATCTTGAATAATACTTTGCAAGAGGTATTCGGTTTTGGTCATGCCCACTTTTCTGTCTACATAGGCGAGTAAATGGAACGCCGTATTAAATACGATGGACTTAACTTCGTCATTAATTTCGGCCTCGGTACTCTTTAGCAAACCCTCAAATATTTCCCTGTAGCGATAATAAGGATTGATTAATACTTCATCGGTAAGGGCGATTTCGTTAAGGGTGCGGGAGGAAATTTCAGTATACGCATTAAAGTCCTCATGAAATTCCATATCGCCAATGGCATGTTGCGGCATGGATTGGTACGTGAATATCATGTTGGATAATTTATTTTTAGCCTTCTTGTCAGCAGCAATGGCGTATTCCCAACTATAATTCATATAATTTCACCCAGCCATTTGTATTCCGGATAAATAAGCTGCAACTGTGAAACGATGAAACTAAGGCGGTCATAATTTTTTGCATTGGATGTAACGGATAACACGATGACTTGTCTGCCCGGACTATCATGGCCGTGCGGGATAACCTGTTTGTTCATATCATAGGTGTAGATTGTGTCAGGCAACGCGGAGCGCATGTCCAAATCCAGGGTGTCATCCATCAGCTTAAATTCGTCACCATACCCTTTTAACAATCGAATAACTTCGCCTTTGTTGACCACACGACGCCCATTTTTGTTGGCAAGCTGGTCAATAAAACTCGGGGTATATACATTGTGCAAGCAATTTTTCAATGGAAATTCCAAGTCAGTGGCGAGGGATTTATCTAAAATTTCTACGAAAGTGCGGGTGTAAGGGGGCTTTTCTTGGGAGTAGATGGTGACGTTGCTGTAGTTGTTTTCGGCACGGCTACGGCTTGTTTCATTGAATGCTACATAGGCATAAGGGGAGTCTACGGTTTGTATCGGCAGGTACATGTTATTGGCGTTGCCAAAGATATATTTTTGTTCATAAAAAACCTTGTCGCCGGCGGGTTTTGATACCGTCTCCGGCTCGATGGTAATGGTTTTGACATTCCAATAAGGAACCGCAGGTTCGGTCAGCGGTAAAGTTTGTTTAATTGTGTCGAAATCTTCACCTTTTTTTAAATAAACATCATATAGTTGATGGACGTAGGGAAAATAAAGGGTGCGCCAAGGAATACTGTTGTCACGGTAAATCTTGTACAGCTCCGATATTTTTTTCAAGTATTTAGTGCTTTGTTTGAGTTCGAGGTGCGGTTGCTTAAACGTGCGTAGCTGATGGTAGGGCATATCAATGTGGAAAGTCCCTTGATATTCAAAATCGGACACCTCATGTGTGCTTGTTTCGGTTGCGAGAAAATCGTCCATTGCATACAGAAAGTCATTGTTAGATGCCGCATAGGATTGGGTGGCAGGGCGTGTGCCTGTGTAAATGTCGATAAGATGTAGCTGGTCTACGTTTTTTTTAATTTGTTCTTCAAGGGCGTTGTATTTAATGCTTACCTCTTTTGCCAGCTCCACGTACACCGTAGTCATGATGTCTCTGGCGTAACCGCGGGTGTTGTCATTTGAGATGGAAGCGATGAGTTCTCGGATACGCTCTGTGTTATCTAGCAGCATGGTATGGGGCACCGCCTTGTAAGCATTTATAAGATGAGGTTACTGGAGATGCGAAGGGGTTGCTGGGAGCTGCGCAGGAAAATTTATATCTTGTGTGGCTGGGGTATCTGGCGTGCCGGGTGTAACGGGGTTAATGGCACGCAACCAATCGTCAATTATGTCTATGAGTTCATTGATGTGGTTGTAAAGGTTGTCTAGCGTAGTATTGTCTGTGGCGAGGTTGCCTGCGCGGGCATTCGTAGCGGCCGTTGCGACTTGGCCTATTCTGGTGGCTTCATCGGTTGCATCTGCCGCGTATCTGTCCATACGAGTGGTCGTATTGGTTGCTAGACCATTAGCCTCGTTTTGCAATGTTGCGATTAACTCGTGCATTTCACTGAAAAACCCTGTTTCGGTAGCTAAGTTGAATGAAGCGGCAGCTGCGGTGTAAGCAGCGATAGAGGGTGCATGGACGTCACTTAAACGAGTGTAAATATTAGATGCTTCCCGAAATCTATTGCGGGCATCGTAGTTCAAGGTTTGTTGCGCCGCTGTAAAATGTGACTGGGCTTCGTTGAATTCAACACCCGCGCTTAATCTGGTTCGTTCACTCTCGATGGCAGCGAGCGCATTAGTTAAGTCGCTACGTGCCGCTTCCAGTGTTGTTCTGCCTGTGGCGGTTAGCGTGTAAGTAGGCGGAAACGATGGTCGCCTGGTTACGTAAGTGATGCCACCTTGGGTATTGATACGGTGTAGAATGGCACGACCCTGTTGGTACGCAGTACGTAACTCATTATTAATTGTGAGCCTTGCTTGCGCTAGGGATTCATGTGCTTGAAGGTAACGTTCCTGTGCATCGGCATTGTGGATATTTGCCTGGGCAATCACAGCTTGTGCTTCACCTTCGATGATTGCAATCCGCGCGCCTACGGTATCAACGTATTCGATACCGCGTAGCTGATGCCCCCGTGCCGTATGAAAATTTTGCAATTGGCGAGAGCGTTCAGACGAAATTAGGTCATTGCGGACACCGAATTCATCTGCGGCATCGGCCAGTAGGCTTTTTGAACGCGCAAACCAATCAGATACTCTACTTTGTACGGCGGCGTCCCAAACGTTGATTGATTCTACGACAAGCAGTTCGGCGCGGTGATCAAGGCGAAGCGCGTCCAGTCGGGATTTGTAAATATTTACTTGGATAAGCAGTTGTGTAACTTCGAGGTTGCTCAACCCTGCATATTGCAACACATCCAAATAATTATAAGCAGCATCCAACATGGCCTGGGCTTGAATAAAATTAGGGGTGGGGCGAATAGCACCTGTTGAATATAAAATAAGATTATCTAAATCAACCTGCCCAAGCGAAGCTAACGCATTTGCAATACCCCTCTCGCGGCGTTCGTGGTCATTGGCGATATTTTCCAAACGCGTTTCTTCGACACGTATAGCAACTATGCGGTTTTGCGTGGCCGTGATATTAGTGGTTGCGCCCAGCAACGTGAAAACATCGAGCGTAATATTCAAGTGGTTGACAGCATTATTAAAGCGTTGCGGGTCGTCGATATTTGCAAAAGCCTCTTCACCTCGGGTACTGTTTGTGGTGGCCAGCTGGGTGATGACGATGTCCAATTGTTGGACTTGCAAGTCGGGACGGGGAAGAACATGACCCAGGAACATTTGGGCAATTCTAAATTCGTTCAACGCTTCGGTGAAATAGCGTATAGATGCGCTCTGCTGTACACCCGCCGCGGTTGCTCTTGCGTATGCGGCTTGTCCGTTTTCCAGGTGTTCTTGGGCGGCCGCCATGTTCGTTTCACGGGTACCGGAGGCGGCTTGGGTGTCACGGACACGGGCAATATTAGCGGCCATGTCGCGCGCTTCATCCATACGATTGATGGATTGAAATAAATTGTGTGCTTCTTGGAACGCAACGATGGCATGGTCATAATAGCCGTCACGCAGATGCGCGTGCCCGTCATTGGCGGCGGTATTTGCTTGATTGGCAATTAATTGCTGTGCGGCGTTTGCATCAGATTGCACACGATCTGTCTCGGCGGTGCGCATTTGGGTGATTAGGTGATCCATTTCATCTACATACAACAGCAAGCCCAGCTCGCGGAAGATGCTTCGGGCGTTCATGTAGCTAATTTCGGCAGTGGTGTAATTGTTTAAGGCGCGCTGGGTATGGCCGGCGTTTACATGGGCAATGGCTTGGTTATGTCGTTCTTCAAAGCGAGCCTGAACGGCCAACTCCAAATTTGATTGCAGACGCTGTTCAATTATTTCTAAACGGTGATCAATGAGCTGAACCTGTAAGGCCATTTCTAAGTTCGCAAAATGTGCCTGCGCAGACATGAAATTGGCACGGGCGAGTTCATAATTGCCTGCATCAAAAAAGTCATTGGCGCGGCGTTCGTAGGTCATAGCAATATTACGCATCTCCAAGACGGATGCGTCCGTTTCGTTGCGGTCTTGTTGACGTTCATATTCTTGTTGCTGTTGGTCAAGCTGCGCGAGGCGCATGTCTACGCTGGTTGCCTCCAGTTCCATGCCCAGTTCTTGGAAAATGCGTAATGCAAGCTGGAAGTAGCTACGCGCGGCGTCAAAATTGCGATTAGGCGGGGCGAGCGCGGCATTGGCGCGGTCTACTGTGTCGCGTCCTCTAGTGATTTGCTCGTCCCGTTCCGCATCATCGGCGCGTGAGATGGCCGCATTTGCCGCAGAGAGGCGCGTTGCGGCATCAAGGGCTTCGGATTGCATCCCCAATGCGGTGAAGTGGTCACGGGCCAGTTGAAATTGCAAGATAGCGGCAGGGAAACGGTTGTTGTTGTATTCTACATTGCCCTGTTGCAGGTAGGCGTTGGCATGGCGGAGTTGTTCCGCACGTTCAGCAGCGGTGCTTTGGGTGTACTCGTAGGCAGCGGCGGCTTGGTCACGGGCGTTGGTGGCCGCGGCAATACGGATGCGGGTGTGTGCGGCGCGTTCAAGATTGCCCGCCGCATTGAATCCTGCGTGCGCAAGCTCAAAGAGACGGATGGCATTGTTCCATTCGCCGCGTACCATGTAGCGTTCTGCGTCATGAAGTGTGATTTCATAAGGGCCAAGGGCACCGTATTCCATGCCATTTATGGCGCGACTAATAAGCTCCCGCACATCCGAAGCGAGGAGGAACTCATTCATTGCGCGCAAATCAGTACGCGCTTGGGTGAGAATGGTCAGGGCTTGGGAATAGCCGCCGGCATCCATGAGGTCGGCAGCGTGGTCAATGTCTAGCATGATGCCTTGCAACTGCGCTTGAACATTAGCTTGCGCTATTGCTTCTTGTGCGGCGCGGAATGCATTGTCTTCTTCGCGCATGACAATAGCGCGGTCAATGGCCATCATATTTGCCAAATTGCTTTCTTGGATGTCACGAAATGCGGCTTCGGCAATGCCAAAAAAGAAAATGGCCTGGTCATAATCGCCTTGGGCAAGCGCGCGATTAGCTTCGAGAACATGGGTGTTTTCAATATGCTCAATAGCAGTACGCCGGGCTTCATCCATTGCGTCTGCGGCGGCCTGGGCGCGTTCGTCTAATAATGCCGCCAATTGCAAATGGACATTGCGCGCCAAGGCGGTTTCCCCTATGTCTAGGTAGCGTTCAATGGCTTGGTTAAATCCACGTTCGGCTTCGTATGTGTCAGTAGTCACTTCTGCTCTGAATACGATGCGCGCAATTTCTTCAAGGTCTCTTTGACGGACGTAGTGGTCATATCGTTCCCTGGCAGCTTGGATTTCGGCGTTATACGCGGCATAGCGGATTGCGGTTTCACTAGTAAGGAAGTTAATTTCATCCAAAGCAACAAAATCTCCGGCTAATGCAGCCTCTACTTCGGCGTTTCTCAAATGGTGCAGCGCAGTTGCGTATTGCCTAAGACTGATAGAAGTTCGAGCAAGGGCTACTTGGTTAGAAACCGCATTTAATCGGTTAATTTGCTCAATGCGAATAATAAGTATGGTGAAGTCAAAGCCGGCCTCGGTAATGGGCTGAACGGTAGTCAGTGGTTGGATAGAAGCCGTTGATTGATTAAAAGGGTTTACGGCTAACGTAAGCATAGTTAATCCGGGTTCAGTGTAAATTGA
>Ga0209755_10007884_pt1 | contig 11485 bp, 10 predicted proteins | sample TergutCo191P1_FD_187301 | JGI IMG/M metagenome (GOLD analysis project Ga0209755, IMG submission 187301) | Cornitermes sp. P1 segment gut microbial communities from Petit-Saut dam, French Guiana - Co191P1 (SPAdes) (version 2) | ecosystem: Host-associated > Arthropoda: Insects > Digestive system...
TTGAGAACGCGCGCGTCTTTTTTCATTATTTTGAATTTTTCCGCGTTTAAAAGGTTTTTAGTAGCGTCGCTCAAGGGAAGGTGCAGACTGATATAATCAGACTTTGAAAGAAGGCTTTCCAGCGTATCGGCGCGGACTACATCGCTGGAAAGATGCCACGCCGCTTCTACGGAGATATAGGGATCATAACCGGCAACATTCATACCAAGGGCTATCGCGTCATTGGCGACCATTACGCCTATCGCGCCAAGGCCGACAACTCCCAGGGTTTTTCCTCTCAGTTCCGGTCCTGTGAATTTTGATTTTTCTTTTTCTACAAGATCGGCCACATTGTCCTTGTCAGCAACGGAGGATGTCCAGTTGATGCCGCCTACTATGTCGCGTGAAGATAAAAGCAACGCGGCCAGCGTGAGTTCCTTTACCGCGTTTGCGTTCGCTCCCGGAGTATTAAAAACCGCTATCCCGCTTTCGCTGCACCGCTGAACCGGAATATTGTTGTATCCGGCTCCGGCTCTTGCAATGGCCTGCAAAGAAGACGGAATTTCCATATTGTTTAAATCCGCGCTGCGAACCAGAATCGCGTCAGGATTTGGAAAATCATCAGCGATTTCGTACTTGTCCTTAGGAAACAGATCCAGCCCAAGCGGAGAAATCTTGTTTTTTGTCTGAATTCGAAACATTTATTACCTCTTTAAATTATAAACCTGTTTATGGAATTTGCAATTAAGAAAATTTTTCCATAAAACCAATCAGAGCCTTTACTCCCTCAACCGGCATGGCATTGTAAACGCTTGCTCTCATGCCGCCGACAAGCCTGTGCCCGGCGAGGTTGATAAGACCCGCGGCAGCCGCTTCCTTTACAAAACGGGTTTCAATTTCGCTCTTTTTTTCCTGATTCTGCTCTCTGGGAATAAAAACAATATTCATTAAACTGCGGTAAGGTTTCTCAACCGGAGAGTAAAAAAACCTGGAATTATCCAGAAAATCGTAAAATAATTGTGATTTTTCCCGGTTAAGCCTGGCGATCTCATCTACCCCGCCGAGCCGTTTTAGCCATTCCAAAACAAGGCCAATTGTATAAATTCCGTAACATGGCGGCGTATTGTACATTGAACCTTCGGCGGCATGAATATCGTAACGCAGCATAGCCGGCGTCCATGCGGGAGCTTTTCCAATCAGGTCTTCGCGGATAATGACAACTGTTGTTCCAGCAGGTCCAAGGTTCTTCTGGGCGCCGGCGTATAAAAGACCGAAATTACCCACGTCAAGCGGTTCGGAAAGAACGCAGCTTGATATATCGGAAACCAGAGGGACAGAACCGGTTTCGGGCAGCTTGTCCCATTTTGTCCCTACAATTGTGTTGTTTAGAGTTATGTGGTAATAAGCGTCGTCCGAAGCCGGAGCGGGAGCCTCCGGTATATATGAGTAGGCTTTATCTTTAGAACTCGCCCTGACTTCTACAGAGGCGTACTTGGCGGCTTCTTTTGCGGCTTTATCGGCCCAGATCCCGGTGTCAATATAAGCGGCTTTCTTCCCTTTGCCGGGTACGTCTCCCGCCGCCAGATTGAGCGGCACCATGGAGAACTGTAAAGAAGCGCCTCCCTGTAAAAAGAGCACTTTATAGTTGGCGGGAATCCCCATTAATTCCCGAAGCATTGACTCGGTCTTCTCGATAATCGGTTTGAAATCCTTTGAACGGTGGCTCATTTCCATTACAGACTGGCCTGTTCCATTGGCATCCTGCATCTCGGCCGCGGCTCTCTCAAGAACCGGCAAGGGAAGAGCCGAAGGGCCCGGTGAAAAATTGTAAACTCTCATTCTATCTCCAGAAAAATGATTTTAAAGGCCGTTTTGGCGGCTTTTATGGTAATGATAATTTAAAATCGCCCTTTTGTCGAGGGACGGGTCTGGAGGAGAAATATTTTGAAGTAACTTCTAAAAACTATAACAAATAAACGGAAAAAGATGGTGTTGTATCAGGCACAGTTTATAGGGACGGAGTATTAAACCTTCGCCACTAATAAATAATTACTTGTCCCAATTTCCGGAAGAATTAATAATATTTCCGCTGGCATCAGTTTTTATTGTAAATTCATCATTTATATCTGCGTTACTGTCTCTATTTAAAGACCAGTTAACCGTCATCGCTCCGTTTACGTTGCTATTATCCCCAGCATTTTTCCCATAAATAAGGCTGCCCTTCTTTTTTTCAAATACAGTATTTTTACCAGCCACAGTCACTCCCCATTCCTTATTACTGCTGATTATACCGCCTGAAATGGAAACAACGTGCCCTGTACCGTTAATGCCAATACCCTGGTGCTCATTTCTGTTAATTTGTCCGCCGCTGATGATCAGTTCGCAGCTTTCGCTTTCCCATAATATAATGCCATTATCTTTATTACCGCTGATTTCACCGCCGGATACAGTGATAATATTTTTAACGCCGTCTATTTGAATACCGTTCCATTTATTACCGCTAATCTTACCATCTTCTATATCGACAACTATTCCGTTACCGTCTAAATGAATGCCATTGTATTTATTATCTTTAATCTGTCCTCCTTTTATTGTAAGAACATTTTCGGTTTCGACTCGAATACCAAAGCGTTCATTATCGCTGATGCTTCCGCCTTCTATAATGGCCGAGTTTTCTTTACCCGCAATTAGTATACCCTGATGCCCATTACCGTTAATCTGCCCGTCTTTTAAAGTGACAATGTTACCTGTATAATTGGGATCTATATTGCAAATTTGAACGCCGTTGTATTCATTACTGTTGATCTTTCCGCCGGTGATTGTTAGTTCGCTGTTTACGCTTTCCCAAAATAAAATTCCATTCCGTTCGTTGTTACAGATTTCACCCCCAGATAGGGTGATTATGATTTTTGTGCCGTTAATTATGATACCATGTAAATTTCTGTTGATTGTTCCGCCCGATATAACGACATTGTTTTCATCTCCATAAATATCAATGGCACAATCATTACCAGTAATTTCTCCGCCGCTGATTGTAAGTTCGCTGTTTACGCTTTCCCAAAATAAAAACCCGTTTTCTTTATTATTACTGATCTCTCCGCCTGATATAATGATTGAAGCGCCGTTTGCATCTGTTGTTAATATACCGGTAGTACATTCTGTTATAATGCCGCCAGACATAATAAAAGTTCCGCCGCTCAGTAATACGCCGCTTCTGTAAGAAGTTTCATTGTATTTATTAATCAAAGTTACCCCGTCTTTCATTTCGATGGTTCCGCCAATAATTTGAAGTAAGCCATAATCTCCGTAGGTGGTATCACTGGCGGTAAGATTAATATCTTCCAGAATAAGTTTTCCGGCAGATATTTTAAAAAGCGGGAGAGGATCATCTATTTCTTCATGTTTCAGGGTTATTTTATTATTACCGGTTCCTTTCACGGTGATACTCACCCCGGCAGTATCTAAATCTATACCCGGGAAGTCAATTAAGTCTCCGGTAAGATTGATTACATATACGCCCGGTTTTGTTTTTATACTTTCAATCATTGATTGAAAATCCCCGGCTGTTACAGTGAATTCTTGGACGATATTATTATCGTGATCACCGGTTTTGCCGTCGTCACAACTTGTAACTGTAAATCCGATAAGCGCCGCAATGGTGATAATTCCTAAAAACTTGAAAACCGTTTTCATAAATGCCTCCGTAAAATAATAAAAAAATAATACTCAAAATTGCCCATCTTTTACAAGAAAATGTTCTAAATATGCTCAATTAATTCCAAAGTATAGAGCAATTATGCGCTTTATGTCAACTGAAAAGTCCAAAATTGAGCTTTTTTTAACATAAAATAATAGTATGGATTTCTGGACACGGTTGAAAACCGAAATCAAAGCCAAGAATACAACTCAAGAATGGATTGCCGGACAAATTGAGGTTCCTTTTGGTACGTTCAGAAAGTGGATGACCAGAAAAACATATCCAAACCTGAAAGAAGGAACTGAGATAGCCAGGTTACTTGGAGTTTCGGCTGAATACCTGCTAGCAGGGACAGAACCGGAAGGACTGGATAATATGGAAAGAAAACTGATAAACGCCTATAGAAGACTAAGCTCTGCTGATAAGGAAAACGTCATTCTGGCAGTTAATGCCTGGGTGGGAAAGAGCGAGCTAAAATAAAAAAATAATACCCGCAGAGCAGACAGGAATCGCCGTGTCCAGCGGGTATAACCTCGGGAAAACTTTGACCTCTGTTAAACTGCCCTTTCAAAAGCGGGAATGTCGCCGTTGAAAAGCACGTTTCCTCTAAGTTCAAATGACCTTGATATTTCCCTGATAAACAATTTGCCTCCTGTGACGGTATACGTCATGGGATACATCCTTGGCTTGGAAGTGTAAACGCAGTTTGAATGATCAACAAATTCCACTGTCATCCGGTTCCCCATGAATTCGCTCCAGCTATTCCATTTGGTGCCGACAAGCCGATCCGCTTCAATAGCGGTTTTTTCCAGAAATTTCGCCTCTTTCATAAATCCTCCAATAAAAATAATTAATATACAAAGTTTTTTTCGAAACCAGCCGGGTTTTGAAAGAAACTCTATCTGCTAATTAAAATTTACGAAAATCAGGTCATTCAGGCAAGTTTTTTAACAAATTTTTAAAAATTATTTGGGTTCAGCGCGGTTTTACTTATTGAACAGCACAGTAATTTAATATAAAATCGGCGTATGGCCGAAAGGGTATTTACAGTACTCGATTTAATTGATCTTGATCTTAAAGAGCACAACTCATTGAATTTACGCTGTATAGGCGGCAGAAAAGGCCTTGGCAGAACTATCAACATACCGGATTTAAACAGGCCTATGGGCGCGATCATGGGCTTTTTTGAGGATTTCGCGTACCAGAGGATTCAACTCCTGGGCAGGGGCGAAGTATCCTACCTGCGAAAGCTGGAAAGCGAAGGAAAAACAAACACAATCGAAGACATGTTCAATTACGAAATGCCCTGCTGCATTTTTACCCACAGCCTTTGCCCGCATAAGGAATTCTTCGAAATAGCGGAAAAAGCCCAATGCGCCATTTTACAGACAGATTTGGGGTCTGCGGACTTTTCCGCCAGGCTAATGCGCATCCTTTCCAGGATTTTCTCTCCCCGCCAAATAATCCACGGGGTGCTTGTTGAGGTATACGGCCTTGGGATACTCATACAGGGAGAATCAGGTTCGGGGAAGAGCGAAACCGCGCTGGAGCTTATCCACAGGGGACACAGGCTGGTGGCGGACGATGTAGTGGAACTGAACTGCATTTACGGAAATACTCTTATGGGCGCCGGAGCGAACAAAATCATCGGGCATCACATGGAAATAAGAGGTCCCGGAATTATCAATATTACGCATCTTTTTGGAGTCAGGGCAATCAGGGATCGAAAGGAAGTGCAGCTTGTCGTAGAACTGGAGGAATGGGATTCAAGCAAGAATTACGACCGTCTTGGAGCGGAAGACCATACGGTTGAGTTATTGGGAGTGAATATTCCCAAATTGATTATTCCGGTAAAACCCGGCCGGAATATTCCAATTATCATAGAAACGGCCGCAATGAACGAACGATTAAAATCAATGGGGTATCACGCGGCAAGGGAATTTAACAAGAATATATTAAAATGGATAGAAAGCGACGCGGCTCGCTCGGTATTTTTCGGACACGATGACATTATCTAGGGAGGTAATATGGTAGAAAAAGTTATAACCATTGCCAACAGAGCCGGCGTTCATGCGCGTCCTTCCGCGTTGATTGTTCAAACGACGAAAAATTTTAAATCCAATATTTACTTTGAAAAAAACTCCGACAGGATTAACGCAAAATCCATTATGGGTATTATTACACTGGGAGCGTCTTACGGAACCAGGATAAAAATTATTGCCGAAGGAGAGGACGAGGAACTCGCCGCAGATACCCTGGTTAAGCTTTTTGAATCCAAGTTTGAGGAAGAATGAGGTCAGTAAAGAGCGTAAAAACACGGCCTGAATACGCGATAATCAATGTGCGGACCCTGATAATAATTTATTCTCTTTTATGCGTGCTTACATTTTTCTTTTCCCGGAATTTTTTTACCGAAACGCTTGATCACGGCAGAATGCCGGATCAGCCCAGCCTGATTGTTTTCTTTACAATCCCGGCGGTACTCATGATTTTTCTGGGAATTTCCGTCTTCAGTCTTTTTACAGATATAATCTCCCGCCGTCCCGGCAGCAAATTCAAGGCGAGGCTTCTCGCGTATTTTACGGTTACCGTGGTTTTCGCGACAACGCCGATAACGGTAATGACAAGCGCTGCGTTAAATGAAATGGTGCGGTTCTGGCACAGCATTGACGCCGCTTCAGCCTCGCGGGCGGCGAACAGTTTTATAGCGGACAATTATTATCTGCACATGAGCCGTTTTGAGAACATGCTTAAAGAATACGATTTTACACGCGCGAATGTGAAACTGCCGCAGGATATAGCGGCAGTCCAGATGTTCAAACCCGCGGACTCAGGCTGGGAAGAAATTTCCTTTACTGGAAACGAGTTTTTTTCGCTGGCTTCTCCTCCCGCCGCGGAAAGCGGATTTGCGGTCAGGGAACTGCCCAGAGACGCGGACACAATCCGTTATGTGCAAAAAACGGCGCAAAACAATATCGCCGTTATAAGTTACGATCTGGGAAACGATTTTGACTGGGGAAGAAACGTTCTGGAGAATCAGGGCGAGCGCTTTGAAACGATAAATCTGCTGCGCGCCAACATGAAGCCTCTGCTGATTTACTACTACGGGGTGTTTTTTCTTCCTACCCTGCTGATGACGGTAATTATCGCTATTTCATTCACGCGCAGAATTACCTACCCGATAGCCGAACTGACTGAAGCGACGCGCCGTGTCGCCGAGGGGGATTTTTCCATTCAAATACTGACGCGCCGCAATGACGAACTTGGACTTCTAATAAGATCATTTAACGCAATGGTGCAGGACCTGGAAAAATCAAGAGCCGCGCTGGTAAAAAGCGAAAAAATATCGATATGGCAGAATATGGCGCAGCAGCTCGCCCACGAAATAAAAAATCCCCTGACGCCGATAAAACTTTCCGCCGAGCGCGTGCTGCGCAGGTGGCGCAACGATCCGGAAAGTATCGGAGATATAATGGAAAGCTCAATGCTGGCGATTATTCAGGAGACAGAGGGGCTTTCCACGCTGCTTAACGAATTCAGAACGCTGTCAAAGCCAATGGAACCATCGGTGGTCTGGACGGGCCTAAAGGAACCTGTCGAAGAAGTAATTAACTCGTACTCAAGTTCCTATCCTTCGGTAAAATTCGACATTGCCTATGTGGAAACGGGAATCCTGATAAAAATTGACAAACACCGTCTGTCCCAGATTCTGACAAACCTGATAATAAACGCGATTGACGCAATGAACGGATCGGGTTCAATAGAAGTGCGGACTGATCTTGTAAAAAAACGGGATCTCTGTTACTGTAGGATAAGCGTCAAAGATTCCGGCAAAGGAATAAGCAAGCAGGAAGGCCAGCTGATTTTCACGCCTTATTTTACAACAAAAGAATCCGGCACAGGTTTAGGACTTCCGATCATCGAAAGAATTGTAAACGATCACGGCGGCGCAATATGGTTTGATTCGGCGGAAGGAATGGGAACAACGTTTTATATCGATCTGCCCGCGGAAAAAGGAATATAATGTCATCGATCCTCATTATTGACGACGAACCCGGCATAAGGCTGACCCTTGCGTCCATTCTCGAAGATGAAAAATACAAAGTCTACACATCAGAAGACGCGATGTCCGGCATAGAGACGCTCAAAAGAGAAATTATTGATCTGGTTTTTCTTGACGTGCTGCTGCCAAAACTTGGCGGCATAGAAGCGCTGGAGAAGATACACAAAGAATGGCCCGCGCTGGAAATAGTAATGATTTCCGGACACGCCAATATCGATATGGCCGTGCGCGCGGTTAAACTGGGCGCGTTTGATTTTCTGGAAAAACCATTGTCGCTGGACAAGGTTCTTACAGTCTGCAGAAACGCTTTCGCTATAAAAAAACTGCGGGAAGAAAATAAAACGCTGAAGAAAATCAGCTCTATCGCGAGCGAAGACGTAATCGGAACAAGCGCTGTAACAAGAAACATCCGCGAGATAATTAAACAGGCGGCGGACAGCGATGCGCGTATTCTCATAACAGGCGAAAACGGCGCGGGAAAGGAAGTAATCGCGAGAGCGATCCACCAGTGTTCATCGCGCGCAGAACATCCGTTTGTAGACGTAAACTGCGCCGCAATTCCGGAGACATTAATTGAAAGCGAACTGTTCGGCCACGAAAAAGGAGCGTTTACAGACGCGGTAACAAGCCGCAGGGGACGCTTTGAAATCGCGCACGGCGGCACTCTTTTTCTTGACGAAATCGGCGACATGAGCCTTTCGGCGCAGGCAAAAGTGCTGCGCGTTATCCAGGAACAAAAAATCGAGCGCCTGGGCGGCGAAAGATCAATTGAAACCGACGTGCGCATCATCGCGGCAACAAACCAGGATTTAGAAAAAGCCTGCGAAGAGGGAAGGTTCAGGCGTGATCTTTTTTTCAGGCTGAACGTAATTCCAATTCACGCGCCTCCGCTGCGCGAACGCCCGGAAGATATTCCGATGCTGCTCTGCCATTTTCTAAAAATATTAAAAAGGGAGCTGACTCTTGGAAACGGCGCTATTGAGCTTTTAAGCTCCCATGATTGGCCCGGAAATGTGCGGGAACTGAAAAACCTCGCCGAAAGGATAGCTGTAATGCACCAGGAAGACAGCATTTCCGCGGAGGAACTCGGAAAATTATTGAATAAAAAGAGCAAAAAAGATGCAAATACGGAAAAAGAAAACGCGCAGGCCTCCTTACCATCGGACATATTTAATTTAAATTACAACGAGGCAAGAGACAGTTTTGAAAAATATTATTTGGAGTTCCAACTTTCAAAAAATAATGGTATAATAACAAGAACCGCGGAGGCAATCGGTATTTATCCAAGCAACCTTCACGCAAAATTGAGAAAATATAAAATATCCGGCCCCTAAGAATGCCGGAGTGTCAGGGGTTTTTATGAAAGAGTTGACAGCGCGTCAAAAAGAAGTTCTTTCCTTTATCGCCGGATACATCAGGAAACATTCGTATCCTCCCACAATCAGGGAAATCGCCGATCATTTTTGCATGTCGGTAAAAGGAGCGCATGATCACATAACAGCTTTGCGGAAAAAGGAATATTTAAAACAGGCTGACAAACGGCCGCGGACAATGGAACTAACGCACGGAAAATTCGAAGATAAAACCAATTTGACGGAAATTCCGATTCTTGGAAGCGTCGCCGCGGGCGTGCCTTTACTGGCGGAGGAAAATTTTGACGGGAATGTCGTGCTGCACAAGTCCATGGTAAAGAAAAATAAAAAATATTTCGCGCTTCGGGTAAAAGGCGATTCAATGTCAGGAGCCGGAATACTGGAAGGTGACACTGCAATTATAGAAAAGCAGCACACCGTTATGAACGGCGAAATAGCCGTGGCGGTAATAGACGAAGCGGTAACATTAAAACGTTTTTACCGCGAAAGCGCAAGAGTAAGATTACAGGCGGAAAATCCCACTTATAAGCCAATATACAGCCAGGATGTAAAGATTCTCGGCCGTCTGCACAGTATTATCCGCAATTATTAAAAATGGATTCCCATATTTTTCTTGGTCCTGAACTCGGGAAAAAACAGGATGCCGTTGACGAATTAAAAAAAAAGCTGCCCGGCGCGGAGGAGCATGTATTCTACGCCGGTGAGACGCCTGCCGGAACAATAGCCGGGATACTGCAGAATCACAGCCTGTTCAGCGAATCGCGCATTATCATTATCAAGAACGCGGAACAACTTAAAAAAGACGAAGCCGGGATTATCGCTTCCTGCATTGAAGAAAAATCCATGCCGGATAATAAAACGGCGGTTATCCTGTTATCTGATGAGACAAAACTTTCAGCCAGCCTTGAAAACGCAGTGCCACAGAAAAACCGCCAGGTATTTTACGAGATGTTTGAGAAGGAAAAAAATGAATGGATACGTCAATTTTTTACGCGCGAAGGCTATAAAATAGACAAAGACTGCATTGCCGTGATTCTGGAAATGGTGGAAAACAACACGGAAGCACTGAAGCGCGAATGTTCCCGCCTGATGAGTTTTCTTCCGAAAGAACAGCCGGTAAAACAGGAAGATGTCGAGAAATGGCTTTCGCACACAAGAGAAGAATCCGTCTTTACGCTTTTTTCCCGCATTGCCTGCGGCGATCTTTCCAGAACGCTTGAAGCGGCCGCCGCGATGTTAGCCGCAAAAGAAAAAGCTCCCGGAATTCTCTCCGGCCTGGCATGGTGTTTCAGAAAGCTCGGCGACTACATCGCGCTTCTGGAGAAAGGAGAGCCATCTTTCGCTGATCTTAAAAAACTGGGTCTGTCCGTCCCCAAAGTCAGGGACGATTACGCGGCGGCCGCCAGACGCTACAATGCTGAAGATGTCGAAGCGTGTCTCGCGCTTACAGCCGAGTATGACATTCTGCTGCGCTCTCCGGCAGCGGCAATGGAAAACGCGCTGATAGACAGATACCTAATCGCGCTTATGCGGGGGGCGCGGCAGACGCATACCGCATAGGGAGCACGGGCTTTAAACCAGCTCCAGCAATGCGTCGGCGGCTTTAACCGCTTCGTCAAAATCGCTGTGCAGCAGGAAACCGGAAATGGTACTTAGCTGATCCTTGACTGGCTGCGGCCATGTCTTCTGCCTGATAGCGGAGAGCGTCTGTTTCGCGCCTTTCCTGTCCAGATTAAGGCACGCGGTCTTTAAACCGGCAAGCATTTGCTGCAAATAAAGACTGTTTCCCTCGTCTTCACCCGCCGTATCCGCGTCATTTGCTTTCAGCTTATACTTGTTAACCGTTTCGTGCAGAGACCTTATAAACTCGGGAAGATCGGCGATTATATCCCTGGTCTTTCTGTCGCGGCCCGCCTGTTCAAGTTTTGAAGCTTCGGCGGACAGTTTATTTTCCCCTATATTCGCAAGCGCGCTTTTCATCGCATGGGTATTGATGACAAACAGCGAAATGTCATCGCTTCTGCGGCATTTGCTCATATATACCGTTTCAAGCACGTCAATGGCTTTTTCGGCGTCGCGGACAAAATATTCGGCAAGCTGCGTATCTACAGCCCCCTGATATTTTCCTGAAGCGTATAACGAGTGCTTCTGGTTTCTTGCCGCTTCAATCACTTCGGCAGGCTGCTTGTCGCGTATCAATTTATTAAGAGAAGAATTAAGCTGGCGGATATCAATCGGTTTGGAAATAAAATCATCAAAACCGTTGCTTAAAAACATTTCTGCCTGTCCCGTCAGGGCATTTGCCGTCAGCGCGACAATCGGACGGTTGTAATTCATGCTGCGAATAATTTTCACCGTTTCAATTCCGTCCAT
>Ga0209755_10007885_pt1 | contig 11484 bp, 7 predicted proteins | sample TergutCo191P1_FD_187301 | JGI IMG/M metagenome (GOLD analysis project Ga0209755, IMG submission 187301) | Cornitermes sp. P1 segment gut microbial communities from Petit-Saut dam, French Guiana - Co191P1 (SPAdes) (version 2) | ecosystem: Host-associated > Arthropoda: Insects > Digestive system >...
TTTTTTTTTTTTTTGTGCATTTTAGATACTTAGTTTTCTTCTTATTGATGGTTCATCCAACTTCCATTGGGTTATTCTTTAGTTGTTGGAGTGTATCAATTAGTGACTGGTGCGTACAGTTATCAGTACATCATCTGCATGAGCCATAAGTTGTCTATGTTGTGTGGAAATATTACCTCTCAGGTCCAGTTTCTTTAGTACTGTGTTGATTACCAGACTGAATAATGTAGGAGAAAGCGGGTCACCTTGTTTTACTCCACTTTCCACTCTAAACTCCAATGTATATGCATTGTTTACTTTTACCTTTGCTGTTGGGTGTTCCAGGGTTAGCTTAACTAGCCGTATTAATTTGGGGGGTATTTTATTCTGAGTTAAAGAGTCTAATATTTTGTTCCTTTTAATAGAGTCAAAAGCATGTGTATAATCTATAAATATATTATGAATATCAATATTGTATTCATAGCATTTTTCAATAATTTGCCTTATCATGAAGATATTGTCAGTTGTGGATCAATTAGGTCTGAATGCAGACTGATGGTCACCTAACTCAGTTTCTATAGTATGTACCAGCTTTTGATTCAGAATTATTGCAAATATCTTATATGCAACATTTAACAATGTTATAGGTCTATAATTCATATAACCAATCTGTCTCCCTTCTAATACAGCGGGAAAATTATTCCTTCCTTCCATTGATTGGGCAATTGGTCTTTTTCCCAGATCATTAATATAAGTTTATATATCCTTTGTTTCAAAGTTCTCCCACCTTGTTTGATTAGCTCAGGAATTATATTATCGGTACCTCCTGCCTTGTTACTTTTCCATTTATTAATTATTGAACATACCTCGTTATAAGATGGAGGTGATATTTCTACATCGGTCTGGTCTGTTGTTGGCTGTATCCTGTGATTACTGAATGAATCATCTATGTCTAAGTTCAGGATTGTACAGAAGTAGTCTTTCCACCTGTTTAGAATTTGATTCGTTTGAGTAATGACAATGTTGTTTTCATTTTTACACATATGTGGGAGTCTTGTGTTCTGCTGTTTGAATTTCTTAAGCTCACTAAAAAATTTCCTTGATTCAATTCTCTTATGATTCTCTTTGATTTGTCTGATTGTATCGTTAATCTAGTCTTTTTTCTTTGATGCACACAATTTATTTGCTTCGTTTCTTTTCTTGTGATACCATTCGCTGCTTGCTCAAGTTCTATGCTGTAACCACTTTCTTCTAGCTTCATTCTTCCTCCTGATTGCTAACTTGCAGTCTTCATCCCACCATTTCCTCCTACATTTCTTACTCTTCTTTTGGATTATTTTGTCTGCTGCTTCAGTTATTGCCATTTTGATCTGCTACCATTCCTGTTCCATGTCCTGATGTTGTGTTTGCTTCGACAGTTTTGTGTGAAGGGCTCTTCTGTATTCCTGAAGCTTTATCAGATTCTTGAGGTTTGATCTGTCCCACCTCTCAATACAGTCTCTGTATTTCTTAAACTATATTTTTGGAAGTTTTTGGTTTACTATCATCAAGAGAAGATAGTGATCTGAATCTATATTCAATCCTCTCATGGCTCTGACTTCATTATATACATCTTCCTTCCCTAGTTTTGCATTTGCATCACCAAGAACTATAACAGTATCACTTTTAGGTGTTCTATCTGATATTGTTTGGAGATCACCATAAAACTTTTCTTTTTCTGTTTCTGTTTTGTCTTCCATGGGAGCATACATATTAATGAGAGTCAAGTTATTATGTTTGCTTTTGGTTCTTATCTTACAGAGTCTTTCATTTATTGCTTCAAACCCAATGATGTTGTTCATAATTCTCCCTAAAAGAATAAAGCCAGTACCAGCCTGACCTATTTGATCTTTAGTTCCACTGTAATATAATGAGAAATATTTTTTATTTATAAGTCCAATTCCAGACCATCTTGTTTCTTGGATTGCAACTTTTCCAGTGTGTCTTGGCCAGTTCCTCAGCAAATTCTGCATTTTACCGGGTTTAAATAGTGTTTTCACATTCCAAGTACCAATATGTAATTTGTTACTCATATTCCTTTGTACACGCTTTTGTCTTCATCCATTAAACCATCCAGTTCCATTCCTTCGTTGAGTGTCTTTAGCTTGAAAAGTTTAACATGGGTGAGTAGATGGCCCTTCACATAACCCCCAACCTGGAGGACCAGGTGATTTGTTTTCGAGGTTTTCTTCCTCTAGCCTTTACAGATCCCTATGTCAATTGCAAGGCAGTGGTACTGGTTTTGGTCTGCCCCAGGTATTTTATTTCCCCGGTACACTCCATATCTGGCAAACATTCCCCTATCCGCCACCCATGGAAGCACCCGATGGGAGACCAGTAACTCCACATGGGACAGCTATGATAAGTTATATTAAAAAAGGGAAAAGCAAATTAACATATTTTATTACTAGTGCAACCTTTGCAGTTACACCAAGGATGACAGTTGTTTTATGTCACGTGTGTACTTGATTGCTTTGAGAGCTGTTCATGCAACATTTTCTTCTTCATTAGTACTAATAGTGACTTTCAGACATCAACTGCTGGACACCATGAAATGTAAGACACACCAAATTAAGAAATTTTGAAGTGTGAAAAATTGTGTCTTAGGATCAAGGAAATCAGTAGTTCAGTTAATAACATTGTAAATATTTGTCACCACAAAATTTTCACTTCTCTTTGAAAGCACTTGTTATTGCCTTCTACATGTGTGTATTCAAAAGGTACAAACTGTTCACTCACAAAGCAATGTAGACAAAGTATGAGCAGAAAAATCCAATGCTAACCAATTAAGCATTGTTACAAAAACATTGCAACTACAGTTGTACTGGGAAGGTGATGCTCATCTGATTCTCATTTGGACACTTGAATCTGCAGTTTATTGCAGGGATTGTAAAACGTTTTGCCCGATGTAACGTTCACCCAGTCACGTGCCCCAGTGATAAATATCCAGTCAACACTGCACACCACTTCTGATTTGTGTAAAAGTGACCCACATGTGATATTATTTGGTAGCAGCAATAATTCATGTACAGTCTCTGTGCAGTCAGGTATGTGTATATATACACATATTATGGTTGGGCAAAAGATATGAAGAAGAACTGGGACAGCATTGAATGCCACATGCCATTTTGGGTACACTTGCCATAGGTTCGCACGACTTGCCATTGGCTCAGGCAAATGTGACAGCTGTATATATTTTTTAGCTGACCCTGTATTTGTTGTGCAGTTAAGAGTGGACATATGTTGCTTCTGCTGCTCTGAAACTGTTATCAAAATAGGATGTATATAATATTCAAAACAAATATGATTGGTTATACTGTAAATCTTAGTGCACACAAGGATAATGTTTTTTTAAAGTACTGCTATACAAGACGACTGAATGAGATTATAAAGTGTGTATGGTTGAGAAGCTTCTAATGCTACATGGGGTAACATAATAAAAAAACATAGAAAATAAATAAACTTTGTTTGCAGGTAATTATTGTAATGCAACACTATGTAAACTAATGTGCAATATAAAAATATGTAAAATAGAAACTTACACATCTTAGTAAAGTAAAGTGTTCCTTTTACAGGCCCAATGTGGCCCAGAGGATGGGTAGAGGTATAGCTCTACTTTTCCATGACCGCGGCACTAGAAGGGGGTGAGTGATCAGCAGCATGCCCCGGTCACACTTTACCCCTGGGAAAGACCTGGTACCCATTTTACAGGAGGTTGGGTGGGCCCCAGGGCTGGTCTGGACAGGCGGAAAATCTCATCCCCACTGGGATTTGACCCTGGACCATCCAGCCCATAGTCAGTCACTATACAGACTAAGCTACCCAGCCCACGCATCTTAGTAATGATTGTAAATATGTATTTTAACAGGGTATGTCTAAGTTACACAGTAATGCGAGTGATCAACAGAAAAGTTTCTGAACTTTTAAATATTATAATAGTAGTCAGTTATATAAGAGCTAGTGTAAACTTCATTAATTTCATGTGCAAAGTATTAATTCTGCACATAGAACTTGTATAAGTGTGTATGCCCTGTTGATAATCCTGCAAAACCAAAACATACCAAAATAAAATAGGGGTGCCATATACACCCATTGATGTATACCTAGATGGTTTTTATTTTAGAAATTATTTTTTATAAGTATGATGTTAGAGATCTCAGTCTTCAATATAACCACATAAAACTTCGTTACAAAGTAGTTTATCAAATATGAATTTGAATGCATATTGAGCAAAACGTCATGTGTAGGGTGTATGATGTTCCCATGCAGTCTTGGTTTAATTAAAACAATACAAAATCAAAGAAATGAGTATGAAGTCAACTTTGTTAGGATAAAAGCATGTATACAACTTAAATTATATATAGTATAATCATGTCATTGGGTTTGGTGTGCTTTCAATGTATGTGTATCCTTAATGAGTAGTAGAAGATACTTAATTTGAATTAGGAATGTGCACCTTAGGAACTGGTACCTCTAACACAGATTGGTATCCCTCAGCTGTGTTCAAGTATTTTTTAAGTCAGGTGTGGCACAGAACAAAAAATGTGGTGGATTTGCCAGCTGGCATTAAAAATTTTAATAGAAGCTGGGGCACATGTTTGTCCCCATTGGTTCTCAAACCAACTACAAGGACTTAAATGTGCAGTTTCAGATAACTTAACCATAAATTATGTACACTTGCTTGCCTTTCTGTTATTTTTAATTATAAAAATCAACAGCCGAACTGAGAACAGGGTTTAGATGTGCATTGCCATTTACAGTTTATATTTTAATCATGGTGACTGCATGTAGATTTCATTTCAGCTGTGGGGCACAGTGTAAGCCTCCATGGATGTAGGTCTCGCTCCAACTGCGTGGCTTGTGTGGGTGTAGGTCTGATGCCTGCTCTGAAGTACTGCATAGCTACTGTGTATATAAGTCTCGCTCAGCTGAGTGACCACTGTGATCTCTGCTGTATGGCACTTCATGACCCCTGTGACTGTAGGTCTCACTCCAGCTGTGTGGCCACTATGGATATAGATCTGATCAGCTGTGGGGCACTGTGTGACCACTAAATGTAAGTCTCATTTCAGCTGTTTATCCACTGTGGATTTAGGCCTCACTGTAGTTGTGTGGTGGTTACTGGCTGTAGGTCCCAGCTATGCTGCAAGGCTCTCATGGCTGTTGTCTTGTTCCAACTGTGTGGCCACTGTGGGTGTAGCTCTCACCTTAGCTATGAGGCACAATATGGTCGTTGTGTATGTGTCTCATTTCAACTGTGGATGTAGCATTCACCTGAGCTGAGCTCAGCTGTCTTGCACTATGTGGCCATTGTGGATGAAGGTCTCAAACTGTGTGCCTACCATGGGTGTAGCTGACCAACCATAAGTGTGAGGCATAGTATAGTCATTCATCCTCATTGTGGACAATGTGGATGTACGCCTTACCCAAGCTGTAGTCAATGGATGTAGCTTTTGTTGTAGCTCTGAGGCACACTGTTGTTACTGGGCATGTAGGTTTCTTTTGTGCAAATTATGGACCTTCTGTATGAAATATCTGTTACTGAAACTGCCTGTGTTGTCTGAACTCCTGCGATTGTGGATTTAATTCATGACTATCTGTCCCGTTTTTAAGAGGTGCCCTAGGAATTGTTCTGCATTTTGTCCTTCTTTGTACTTGTGTTGTGCTGTAAATCCCAGTCTCTAACCATATTTCAGCCCAGTAATGTTCGCCCTGAACTATTTCAAAACCATGTTGCCATGGTTTCTGTTCTTACCATCAAAACAGGATTGTTACTCCTCATTATCGAATGTCAAGCGTGTTTTTAAAATGCTACCAGATTCCAGCAGTGGGTACTGTGTAGTTTAATCCATGTTTTATCTGTTACGCCAGTATACCAGATCTTGTTTAGATATCAGGCTTTCCTTTGCATTAACGAATGACTTTCATAAGGTTTCCTGTGTAAGTCTGAAATGTAAAAAAATCCTCATTGGTGATGCCAAGTACATGTACAACATTTTCATACCATGTTATCACTGAATTGTTCCTTATTTATTTACTTGCACTCTTAGCTCTAGTAATTTATTAGTCATAAGGCAAACACTGATGGGGTTGTAACTACAATCTTCCGTGTTCTCAGGTGAACAAGCTGACTTTGTGAGAGGTTTAAGTTTTCTTTTATGCTTAACATTTTACATAATTGAGCTGCACTGTATATAAAATTGGTTCTAATAAATTAATACTTGTTGGGGTTTAGTTGAAAGTACATGTTTAGAAGCACATATGTGGTCTAAAACTTCTCCATTTGAAGCATCATATAATTGCCCTGATATTAGCTAATGTCTTACAAGGAGACATTCATACCTGTACACTGCTCATTCACTACATCAGTTTGATCTGGAACATATGTGAATAGTAGATGGCTGATTAGCAATAAATATTTTTAAGTCTTACATATTCTATATAATAATATAATATATTCTTGCCAGATGTTTATTTCATGTTGTCATTTATTTTTTTATCCTACGCTTATACACCTGTTATATTTCTGTACAAACTTTGTGTATATGTTACCTTAATTTTTTGCAAAGCTACTTTAAATTAGTGCTACTTAACAAAGTAGATTTACCATTTGTGAAGTGGTGATTACTTCATGTGTCACTGTATTCAGCACTGGATCATTTAGAACTGCCACGGTACTTGTAATATTGCGTTAGCTTGCACATCAGCTCAGAATGCTGCTAGTCTGCTTTTTGAATTAATTCCTAGAACGTTTTTTGTACATGACATCATGTGTAATGAAGAACAAAAATTGTTTTGTCATTGTGTAGTTTCAAGTTCTCTGTTTATGAATATGCCTATAGTGAAATTTTAAATTTCATATGAAGCTGCTGCTGTGCTGAACAGAGTTGATATCAGATATGAAAAAGAATTACAGATATATTATCTGAATACTGAATTGCAGAAAGTAAAATTCAAGTTGTTCCTGTCCATGCCATGAAGGCATACAAGGGGAAGCAGTATAGCTCCACTCATTCTTAACCTCAGCATTGAATGGAGGTGAGTGGTCAACATCATGCCCCAGCCACTTTATCCCCAGTACATAACCTGGTACACATTGAATTGGAACCTGGGTGGTTCCCAAGAGCCAGTCTGTATGTTTTGGAGAAAAAAGCTCTTGTCGCTATTGGGATTTGAACCCCAGGCTGTCCAGTCACAAAGTTCAGATTCAAATTATACTGTACTTGAACTAGGAGTGAAAGCTAAATACATGTATCTGCTAGACTATCTGTGCTAGTATATTTATTTAAAATCATGGTATTTAACTACATTGAGAACTGAAGCATTAGAAATTTTTTTGAGATAACACACTAATTGCATATATGCTCCATACTCCCCCCCGCCCGTTTTGTCTTTGAAACTGAAAATTGTTCCTCTACAGTTTTATATTATGAATTAAATTTTTTTTTATTTAGTCCCAAACTATTCCAACAGCAAGATGCATATTTTCTTCAATACTGGAACTTGCACATAGCAAAAAAAGTGAAAGAAATATAAGTATCATAAGGTACCATCCATAAATTACAAAAATATGTACTGACCCCAATACCTAAGATGCCAGTTACATAGTGTGTTGCAAAGATAAATTAACTGATATTTATACTGATGTATCACATTCATGTTGTTCCCTACAAGAAATTATAATATAATATGCCAAGGTATATCATTATTGGTCTGTTGTGGTAGTCTCATGAACTGAAGACTGAAATGTAGTTTAAGAAATCAAGATTCAGCCCTCAGTGCACAGAGTTTTAGCAATAAATGTGAATGTATATCTCATTTTAGAGGAGTAAAATGTGACTTATTCAAAGAAGTTAAAGTTTTCCCCTTCAACAGAAATAATCCAGTGCTGTGATATAATACAGTTCAATTAATTGATAGCAGACTTGCAAAATTACATTTAAATAATCTGAAAACCCCTCAGTTATGGACATTATTGTTTATGAAGATTGTAGTTGTATGTTCAGGGGGCAATATACAGCATTTTGTTATTTAGTGGGTGATGTTCCAAAACTACCATTTACACTTGTAAAACTGTAGATTTCATATTGAGATATGAAGCATGTATAAAATTAGGAATCAATTTCTGGTGTTAATAAAATTTTACAGTTGTAACTTGATGTGGCAAGATGACTGAACTTTTAGATATCATATCTGTCAGCAGAAAATATGTAGTGGAACATGCAGTTCTCATACTTTTTTGTTGACATACCAATAAATGGAATTTAACAATTTCAGTGTGCAACCATTTGTATTGAAATAAAAATGCTGAAATTGGAAAGAATGGCTGACATCAAGGATAAGTTATATTTTGCCAGCAGTGCTGCATTTTAGCAAATATATGTGGCATGTTTTATTTAAATATTAGAATATAAAAACAGTATACATCAAACACATCATTTACTGTAGGGAGGCTACATGTTTTGACCCTTTATAGGGTCATCATCAGGCCTGATGATGACCCTCTATAGTCAAAACGTGTTGCCTCCTTACAATAAATGATGTGTTTGATGTATACTGTTTGTATCTTTCAATGTTTAAACTCTTAACACATTGGGATGACTTCAATAAAAAAAGTTCTATATACTTTTTTAAATTATCCTTTTTACATTTTTTATTAAGACCACTGGTTGGCATATCAGTAGTGGTGCACATATCACAGTTTGAGAAACTATACCATATGTTATTTTGTGAGACACCCTATCATCTGTTGCTGTTACAAGAAATTGTGAGTGCATTCTTGCATGTGTACAGAACACAGGGCGTGTTCTCCATAACATTGCATTTTAGAATACGTGCTTGTGTTGGCCGTAGTGAGTAGCAATAAGCATTATATTCTAATGACGGCCATGAGTTTTTCCTGCCCCTACTCCAGGAGGTTGCACGAGATTTAACCCTTTAAAGATGAAACATAATCTATTTTATGTAAGACTTCAGTGCATAGTGCACAATAAATTTTCCACCTGTTATAAAAAACCGAATCACAGTGATATACAAGGTAAAAGTCACTGTTTGTTTCAAGATCTGTACAAAAACACATAACACAATGTGTGCATCATGCAGGATTTTTGAAGTGTTAAACCTGGTTGTATATATAGTAACTGCTAGCCTGTAAAAGGGTAATGTTTGAACATAGTATGGCCATTGGCTACTTCTGACAGAGTACTTACCTGTTACTGATATTCATTTCTGGCTGTTACCTGAATGCGCATCTATATATTCAAAATGTCATTAAAAAGGTGTTGTCACATGATAGTACTCTTAACTTTTGTCCAGTAGCTGAAGTGTGCCCTGGTTAAGTTAAGCCGGTAATACTTGGACCAGGTTTAATGGCCCCTCCTGACCACATACTGCCAGTACACAGTACTGCCTGTAAAGTATTTGACTGTTAGATGCCATTGATATAATACTGCGGCCATTACCTTGAATTACTCTTGCCTTAAATGGTACAGAAAGTTGGGCTGCTGTTGTAGTAGCTTTGCAGTGTGACATAACATTGCACACTGTGGCATTACTTACACACACTGAAAGGAATAAGGCAAAGGTGAGATATTTGAGGTAAATAATACAAAACAGTTTCAAAAAATAATATAATAAACACTGATTCTGGTAACTTTATTCTGGTGTGGATGTATACAAGGCCTGTTACAGAATGTGATTCATTTTCTGGTCATGGGGAAACTGAAAGTCAGCCACAATGAATGATATTCTTGGTGGAGTTTCCAACCAAGTTAACTACAACATAAAACTTCTACTTCCATGCAGTCTATTCTATACCTTGTAGCCACAGGATGCCTGCTCAGAAAAAAAAATTATGGCCTGCATTGTGTGATGCCAAAATTAACTTTAACTGATGACATTTATCATAGGAATGACACAGAATTAAAGAAAACAATTATCCAAGGTCAGATCATCTGTGTATGTAGTGGCAGTTGCATCAGGTACTTTTCTTCAAATTATGAAGTTGAGCTGAACAAAATTAGAGAGATGGCACTAGTGTTTTCTGCAGCCCTGTAACTGTCATCATTTGTCATGAGTTAGGTCTCGATAGACCTGTTTCAACCTTGTCTAAGTCTCTTCAAAGGTCTTCCTAGTCATCTTCATCCATTTGGTCTATAATTCAGCATTATTTTTGGCATCCTGTTGTTCATGCTTGTTAATTGTAGCCAATTTGATTTGTATCGTCTTACTTTCTCGTCAATTGTCCTGAAACTAAAGAGCAGAAATTCTAAAGCTGAAGTCATTAATCTATGAGACTGTCAGTGTGTATTCTGAACTACATTTTTTTCAGTAACAAATGAGTTTATATTGCTAATTGGAATTTTATAGACATGCTTCTTTATCATTATACCATGAACTGGACGAAGACTTCTGTTTTCATAAATAAGAACCATGAATGCTCAGAAGTCTATAGGCCAGTTCTTGTGAACACATCTGGTGAATACTTGCAAGGCAATCTTTATTTCTCCATAAATACTACAATATGTTTATTGTAATTCAGACATATCAAACACAGGCATCAGTCATTCAGTTGTCAGTGGAAAGGGAACAGTCATTCATCTGCTTCTAGCAATTTAAATTACCCACCTCTGTAACATACTAAAATGAAAAATATGTTGCTGATCATTTTGGGCTTTCAAAGGGGAGAAGTATGTACATTAAGTTCAACTTCTTGTTTGCATGATCTGCTGTTCTGCATAAATTTCCTTCATTGTATGATGACAATAATTCATAATGGAAATTTCCTGAGAAGTTAAAACTGAATAAAGTTTATTACAAAAAGACATAACTGATCAAGTGGGCATCCCTGTTACTAGTACTGGTATAGTCTCGTTGAATCAGTGACCTTGTATCTGCAGTCAACACACACCATGTAACAGTCGACAGTATCATTCATGTTCTTGTTGGGAGTCAACTTTTATGTACTGTAACACATTCTACGAATGGGAATGGTTTATTTCAATAAACCACACTATACCTCAATTCATATAGCTATCTCGCACTTTCCAGTCTTCAAGATTGTATCCAGAAGTATATAACCAACCATTCAAAATTAAAACAAAAAGTAGTCTTGGTACATGCCGTTTGGACATGTGGAACAATGGACGTACAACATCACCCATTCTTAATCTCGGTTCTAGTTGAAGGTGAGTTATCATCTTCATCCTGCAGCTGCTTTATCCCTGAGGAAATCACCCCCAGCACCCACTAAAGAGGAGGCTGGGTGGATGCCAGAGTCAGTTCAGACACTTTGGAGAAGGGTAAAATCTCTGCCCCTTTCAGGAATCAAACTGTAAATCCTTGGCTGCCCAGTTCATAGGCACAATTACACAAATTACTCGAAATGTATAATTTATTTGAAGTATGGAATACAATACTGACATCAAATTAAAGAGTTCAGAACAGTCAACCAATATGATGCTTAGA
>Ga0209755_10007886_pt1 | contig 11483 bp, 5 predicted proteins | sample TergutCo191P1_FD_187301 | JGI IMG/M metagenome (GOLD analysis project Ga0209755, IMG submission 187301) | Cornitermes sp. P1 segment gut microbial communities from Petit-Saut dam, French Guiana - Co191P1 (SPAdes) (version 2) | ecosystem: Host-associated > Arthropoda: Insects > Digestive system >...
TCTTCATTTTTTTCTCTGCAATTTAGACCATAATTTAAATACCCCATAAAAAAGCCTTCCCACATCACAGTAAGAACTGGGGTTTAAATGCCCCCACGCTGAAGGGTTAAGTGCATTGTTTGTTATTGTCCATTATGGTTAGACATCATGTAAATTGGTGTTTTGACTATATGTGGCCTTATTGCTATTATTCTGAACTTGGTAGGTTAGAATTTTGAGTAGCATATAGTGGGAATAGTGTATTAAATCTAATTGAGAAGATGATGTTTATGATACATGATATTTTGAGTTTGGAAAGTAACATATGTATCTCATTTAGCGAAACATCAACTGTATATACAAGACTGCTAGAAAGTGACTATCCCCATCAAATCATCTTTTGTCTTTTTCATTCTTATTGTGTCATGTGGAACATTTAGTGTAGTGAAGAGACAAGCGTAGTGGTGGAACTGCGAAGGTGGAAAGGAGTGATGTTCATTATCAGTTAACATGGCAATTAATTTTGCAGCACAAATGTGGCAGCAGTTGCAATCTAAGAGGTTTTCAGAGAAGAGAAAATTTGGGTTTGTTGATGCCCAGAAAGAAGACATGCCTCCAGAACATATTTGTAAGATTATTCGTGATCATGGAGATATGAGCAGCAGAAAGTACAGAAATGATCAAGGGTGTATTAGGGTATATATGCAGATTACTATGTGCATGTTCATGCATCCTTCATATGGCTGCAGTCTGGCTGTGTGGGCTTCTCATCTTGATGTTTTGCAGTTTTCTAACATGGACCTCTAATTCCTGAGACCACCAGTCCTCTCTTCTCACTAAACATGCTGCATATTATGTAGATTTAACACATTTTTGCTGATATATGTTAAATTGAACTGATGTTGGCACATAGCCAGTCATTAGCTGGCTAACTAATGCATATCTTCCTTTCAGTCACCACTGAATGGATTACTAGGTTTAAGGTGGGCTCCCCATTCAGAAGACTCTTGCCCCCTCTTATGAATTCAGTATTGGCTTTTCCACTTGGGCATAGGTAATGAGGGGAGTGTGGGGTCTGTGATCGCTTACTGCCAGAACAGACATACGTGGCAGCCTACGTTTGACATATATTATATAATTTACATGAATATTGAGGGGTAAGAATAGCTTTGCCACAGCACTGTCTAATCTGTTGTTTGCCTGTGGGTCTGAGGTAGAAAGTGTCAACCTTTCTGTAATCCTTTGCACTACACTTCCATATGTTATTTCCACTCTTATAGCTTAGTTTCATTGCCTAATTCAAATTTACTGGCTGATACATATCTTTCATAATTGAGCCATACCTTGAAACATGATAAGCACATTGCCCCTCCCTCCCAACATGACTTTCCTGATGATGTTGATCTGTCATGGGATAAATTATTTTGTGTAGCTTCAGCCATTATAGTTTTGTCTGGCAACAGGTTTTAGAGCTCCATCTTAGTGTGTTTAATTGCTAAAAAATGTGAGGCTTTAGGGGTGTGATTTTGTGTTTTGCAGACAATTTTGTGTGTGTAGCATGTGGTAAGCTGCAGTACTGTTAGAGCCAGCAGTCTCTGAAAAGTAGGCTGTACTCTGCTGGTTTCAACACCTGTATTGCATTTTTAATAAACATAATTGTCACGTTTGTGTTAGTAAACCAGAGCAGCTTAGCAAAGTGCGGTTTCAGCACCACAGTCTAATTCCAATTTTCATTACAATCAGGGAGTTATAATGAATACTGTGCCTGACATGTTTTTTGGCATGTACATTGAAACCCATGTGCGTTGTTTTCCTGCATTTATTGTTCATTTCTTCTTGTCCCCAAAAATCGCCTACATAAACAGCATGCTTATTTCCTTGACTTGTCATTTTACCTTATCAGTTCATGATTCTTGGTCCATGGCCATGCTTTGGAAGGGAGTGATCATTTCTGTGCAAAAAGTAATGAAAGTAACAAGTTTTTGGAAAGTAGCAATAACTATCTTATAGTGTTAATATATGTACAGCAGTGACAGTATTTAAGAGTAGGCTGGGTAGCTCAGTTGGTATAGCGACTGACTATGGGCTGGACGGTCCGGGATCGAATCCCAGCGGGAACGAGTTTCCGCCTGTCCAGACCAGCCCTGGGGCCCACGCAGCCTCCTGTAAAATGGGTACCGGGTCTTTCCTGGGGGTAAAGTGCAGCCGGGGTGTGCTGATGACCACTCACCCCCTTCTAGTGCCACGTCATGGAAGAGTAGAGGTATAACTCTACCCACCCTCTGGGCTTCACCAGGCCTGTAACGGATCACTAACTTTTTTTGGCAGTAATTAAGAAATGTTGCTATACCTTGTCCAAGTGTCGAATATAGGTGGAGCAAAGGGGGTGAGGAGGAGGCACTGTGGATGTTGTGCATGTAAATATTTTATTTACACTCAAGAAACTTGTGATCTTTTCTTCTCCGAATTTTATGCAACTCATAAATGCTGCACGGTGTATTTCAAATCCCTTGAACTGAATTTTAGCCAGACTGGACAGTAAACTGGGAAGTAGGATATAAATTTATTTTTGTCCATAAGTAAAGTGTGACTTTCACTTTGCCCGTAATCATGCAGTAAGCTGTTGTGGACATGCACTATATCAACCAACAAATGCATTCAATAAAATACAATATAAATCATAAAATACAATTCATGACAGGTATCAAACTCCTGCATGTTTCAGTGCTGGAGTGCCATACAACTTTGTGCTAATCTAGGTATTGACTGCACTCACTGGTATCATTAAAATATTAGAATTTTAGAATACATATAGCTGACAGGCATAAATTTACAGTGTTATGGTATTACAAGTAAGTGATAGTGAGCCTCTATATTACAAACTCGCATCCACTTATATTTTGTCTAGAGTGGTCTTAGTATCACAACGTTGTAAATTTTTTCTTGTCAACTATATTTTTTTCTAGAATTATAATATTTTAATTACACCAGTAAGGGTGATCAATATGTACATTAGTGTATTGGACTTGTATTCCTTTGTTCTAATGTAGACTCCTTGAGGATGGCACTTGGTTGCCAAAACATGTAGGAGTTGGATGGATACCTGTCATGAACTGTATTTCATGGTAAGTATTTTATTGTACTTTATTGAGCGTGTCTGTTGGGTGATTTATTGAATGACGCGGAATACGCAGGATACAGGTAACATTTTGTGGACATCTTTTGAATTTAAGCCATATTAGACAAAAATGTTGATAATGTGGGCAAACTGTCATTTACACCCGAGTAAGCCTGCCTTGCTCCACCCCTTCATGGAACTTGAGCTTGGTTGTCAATTTTTTATAAATAACTCTTGTACCGAATTTCTTAGAAATCTGATGGGCGTTGTAGTTGCTGCTGCTAGGTCACTGGCAGAAGGATGGATATGCTGTCAATATAAGGCATTATTTTTTATACATACAGACTGCCTAAGAAGTGATTTGTACACATTTTTAAAGGAACATTTTATTTGGTGTTTTTTGTAAGCTGGAATGGTAAACACACAATTTTAATTTTTTGTGTGTTATTTTCTCATGTTTGTATGCTATCATTAACTATTGTTTTCTCATCGCTCATCTGTGACAAGAGTGTCACAACTCAAAATTTGGCATTTTTTAATTATTGGTATAGAAAGAAATGTTTGCAGATGCACTTTTAACAAGTATAGTGTCATAATGCAGTTTGTAAAACTAGCCGCTGGAGAGCGGTTGTGTCATCGCTACACTCATATTAAAGAATAGCACTTCAAAAACTTTCAAAGGTTAACCTGAAAAATCACTAATGTTGAGTTGTGACACTTGTCGCAAATGAACGATATGTGTCATATCCCCGCAACGTCTTCAGGGGCAGTTGATATCTGCTTACGTATAACTTGCTGATATTTCTCACAGTAAAAATTATTTGGAACAGAAGTTGTAAAGAAAAATGGAACACTCGTATCATACACAGTGCACTAGGAGTTTCAGGTTACTGAGAAGTCTGAGGACATGCCAAAACTGTTATGCCGTGGTTGCATTTCCTAATTTTCTTGCTATTCATTTTGTATGTGGACATTTTTCAGTGATACTTTTTTCATACATTTTTGATTGGTCATATAAAATGGAAATTTTCTGTTGTACCATATTAAATTTATTTTATTTCATTTTTACGTTTTGTTTATGGGCATTGTATTTTATTTCAGTGCATTGAAATATATTACTCATGCAGTTATGAAACTCTTGGAGAACATGCCAATGCCTTGGGAGCAGATTCGAGATATAAAAGTGTTGTACCATATTCCTGGAGCCATTACTTTTGTGAACGAATGGCAAGGCTGTGAGCAACGCAATGTAAAGTATCGAAAAGTACATTTATTAGTAAAGAATGTACTGGAAATGACTTGGAAGGAATCTGACACATTACATTTTCAAATAATACTGTTTCGACATTGACCAGAAGGAGTAAAGAAAATCTGCACCTTCATTAAGAGTAATGACTTCTGGGCAGATATTTGAATATGGATCACTTCAAAAACATCATTGAAGTGCTTACTGCCCTACTCTCGGGCTACTTATATATATATGGAGATAGGATAGTGCAGTCAGTATAGTGACTAGGTTATGAATTGGGGTAAGCGAGGTTCTAAACCCACTATGGGCAAGAGAACTTTCCCCAGAACATGCAGATAAGCTCCAGCACCCCTCTATTCAAAGGGCATCGTGGACTTTTTCGCTCGGATAAAGCGGCTGAGGCGTGAGACTGCCAGGCTTTGAAATCCCAGCTCTATAATTATCTTAAAATATGGATTATGTTTGACAAAATAGTATGGATTACCAAGCCAAGAACTTTTTCTGTCTTTCAAAGAAAGAATGCAGGATCTTATAAAAAATGTAAGATGTAGCAACTTCCTACAAATATTCTCATTCTTAAACAGGCCAGCTTTAAATTACAAAACTCAATCTATGCATTTGATTGGAATATTGTTGCCTTTCAAGCCTCCGTCATGTCCTGCTTTGGCCATTGAAGGATATCATTTCATGTGGACAATGTGTACAGAGAATTAAATCATACATTTTTGTCCCAGATACATTACAATCCTATAGTAGTTTATGACTCAGTTACACTGTAATTGTTAATTGATTGGCTCACCAATTAGTACAAAGTCTTAGGACAATTTTGTACATCAATATAGTGGGTTGTAACATGTTTTAACAAACATATATATCTAGGAAATGTGTGAAATACGAGAAGGAATTTCAACTTATTTCACCACTTAGTAACGCATATTCAAATTGCCAGCTTAAAATTATGCAGTCTTCCTACAAGCACTTGAAATATTTCCCTGATATCTACATGTCCACACACAAACAGGCACCATTTACTGTTACACCCCCTCGACACGATGAGGCACAGGACTTGAGGGGGATATGTAACACTGGCACTTGTGCACGATTTCATATCCACATCTGAGACACTAGTCCAGATAGGGATGTGAGCTATCTGGAAATTGTATTTTCTAGCTATGTATAATATCGTAGCGATGGACCACCCAAATTTCAAGCCTAATAATAGTGTATTGTTTAAGAGTTCCTTTTTTTGAACAGTAAAATACAATAATTTCGTACCTTACGACCTTTCTCTTTATAATTGTGGCCATGAAATAGCCAGTGTTACACTGAAAAAGAAAAGATTTGCACTGAAAAGGGCCTGTTGTGCAGAAGAGTAAGGAAAGTACTGCTGCTGCCATGGTGATCAAAATATATCTGTAGAAAAACAAGACTGAAGAGATTTGTGTTAAAATATGCATAGGTATATAATTATATGTATATATTTATCTGTGTGTAGGTCTATTCCTCTTATACAGTAACAGTACACTGGTAATAATAGGTAGGAGGAATCTATAAAAATGTGCAATTCATGACCCATGCTAGGATGCTGCAATTTTTAACAAATTGTTACACTCTGAATTATTACTTTGTCTCCATAAATAAACAGCTCATAAGTTTTCAAAATTCAAAAATTCAATTACCATATCAGGAAGCTGACATGTGTAAACCACTATGCAATTGCTTCAGCTAAGATCATACACTGATGTAAAGCACTTCATCAGTTGCTCTGAATATCCCATAAATACAAAACACTTTTTTACCACCTAAAAGCTGCTCAGGATATACTGATTTATGGTGTTGGGTATCCTATAGTGTATTTCAGACTTTGGATTATCACAGGATTTTTGTATCAGCTTCAGCCTCTTTCACCAACCCCCAACCTGCAGGACCAGGTTATCCCTTTTTGTCTCGGTCATCACCTCGGACGTGTCTGGCATGGGAGGCCCTACCAGTAGCTACGCTACCGCCAGCATAGGTCTCTGGATCATTTGACCACACAAGCCCCACCACTACGTCAAAGTAAAGATACCGTCAGTGGGGTCACATAAATTCAAATACTGTTTGAATTTGAATCTTACGTAATCTTCAATTTGAATGGATTCTATATGCTTTGTATACATATGTATTGTAAATTGAATACTAATTTCATCCACAAGGTTCCTTTGTTAAACGCAAGAGAAACGGTCACCAGGGCATAATTTGGAATCACATGAAACTCTGAACAGAAAATATCTCTACACTGTGTTCTGTTCATTCAAAGTTCAATATGCAGCACGTGGACACATAATGTCAGTCAAATTTGATGTCCTTTGGACTTTTATGTAAACAAGGTAATCACTTATTTGAATTGCCCTAATTTGTATTTTCACATCAAGTAACATTCTTGCCACGACACATTTTTTGCAAATTCTGTGAAACAATGTAACAATCAGAATGTTACTGAAAGTAACCATGGTGATACTAACATCAAATTAATTCAAGATGTCAATTCTGAACCTTATGAGCAGTGATATTATTAGTGTAGTAATTTTAACCAAAGCTAATTTCTAAAATGAGATGCATTAGCAATGAGAATGACTGAAGGTTCTTTAGAATAAATGGTTGGCCATTATAATTTGTTGACAAAACACAACATTCACACACCTGCCAAAAGCAAAACGTGGGGTATTGTGTGGAGAATTTTGCTCCTCTGCAAACTGTAAATTTTCTGATCCTGGTTTAGACATTCGTAATGTGAGTGTAGTTACAGAGACAGTCTTTGTGAACATGCACTGCTGTGCTAGCAAATGGAACTATTTCATTTAATTTCAAGAATATCACTACCTATATCATTAAATTTTCCATTTTGTAGTTGTATAAGTTTTTGTGATTTAGAGCTACTTTCTCTTTGTTAATCTGAATTATCACTTAACCCAAATTACATATCTCCCCAGTTAATCCAAATTAACAGGATTTACTGTACTGCAGTATACTCAACATAACTAATGTAAATTCTAGATAATGTTATTGAGTGGCTAGTGAAGAGTGAATATTGTGATACAGATAAATAACATTGTGATGCAGGTTCAGCAGTCAGCATTTTAAACCCCAGCCTTCACTGCTACTGCATGCTTCCACACATATTCTCTACTCTGGCATTCTCCGGCTCAGAGATATATGTCACACAGTGTTACGTGATTTTAGGAAGAAGCAGTAAAGTCAGGTGTTTGTGTATATTTGCAGAAAGAGGACTTACTGGCTGTGTCCTCTAAAATCACAGCAGTGGTCTATTTAATTCAGGACTGATGTTGCTTTTGTCTGTTGGTAAAATAAATTTCTAAAATTTAAGTCACATTCAGAATGCCCCACACAATGAAGTGAGGTCTGTTCAAAGTACACGCTATATGTCAAATTCTGGAAAATTACATGTTGGTGTATTTTCAGTGGGTAGTTTTGCCGAATTTGGATGTCTTTGTTGTAGTCGGACTTGATTAAGTCCCTACATTCATTCCTAGCTTCATAATATGTAAGCTGACTGGCTGTCCTGTCATCAAAAACTTGTGCTCAGTGACAGTTCTTGAAGAGGGGACTAGCAAGCTGCCTGTCATAAAACTAGTTTCTGAGTAATTATTTCCCTCTTTGCAGGTTCGGAAGGAAAAACATCCATTATCTGTTGCTAGTCACTCATTTCAACAATCAAATAACTATACTAATATATACACATACTTAAATACAAACTTGCACATCACTGTAACATCACCTTACATTTTATCATGTTTTAAAAAATAAATGTAAATGACATTTAATTAAAACCTAATTCAACTGAACAATGTATGGAAGGGAGTTTCTATATACTGCTCAAACAAAGTGTAAAGTTGTTGACGATAATGTGCACTCTCTTGAAACATACAGCTTTGGCTGGCACAGTACCAATATCCTCTCCAGTGCACATACATATGTATGTCATATCTCATCTCCCTGCAAAGAAACCATAAATCTGGCAGTATCCATCTAGGGGGTGTGTGTGCTCTACTTCATTAGCGTCATCTTTGGCGGTTAGGTGACCGGGGCCCAAACCTGTTTAGTAATTGATGCTTGGCACTGTGTTGATAATTGTCACTTGGCACTGTGATATTTCAATGCTGGTTATATATCCGTAGTCTGGTGTGGTCCCTTGTGTGTCACTTGTATTCACTATTTAACGTGTCGTATTTATGCAGGTTAGTCTAGTTCGTTTGGTGTTTATTGTGTGAGGCAGCGTAACTGTTATGCTGCCTCACACAATAAACACCGAACGAACTAGATGAACCTGCATAAATACGAAACGTTAAATAGTGAATACACGTGGCACACAAGGAACCACACCAGACTACGGATATATAACCAACAGTGAAATATCACAGTGCCAAATGACAATTAACAACACAGTGCCAAGCGACAACTACTAAACAGGTTTGGGTTCCGGTCACCTAACTGCCAAAGACGACGCTAATGAAGTAGAATGCACACACCACCTAGATGGAAGACAAGTACACGCACACAACAAAATGGACTGGATACAAAGATCATCACAGATACAAAGGATAGATAGCACACACAACCCATAGCAAAAGTCCACCAACAGTTTACATCGGAATGGACAAACATAGGCTGAAGACCCACATAGGACAGCAGCGAGCAGACATACTTGAGCTGTACATCCCAGCATAGTGCACATCACAGAAACCCACCCCTGTGCCCCTTAACAATAGTATATAACAAACATCACAGATGATGAGATCTCACCATCGTGACATAACCATACCAATCATATAAAGAACTACCACCATACTTTTGGATGAAAACCTGATGATGGCCACAATAGGACGAAACATGTAGTTACTATCATCCTTTATTAAACACCTTTTTAGAAATTGTTGTGTTACTGACTGATACCTACACCTGTTGTTTATATACACACAACGGGGACGGCTCATTTCAGAATTAGGACTAAGGAAAGTTGATAGGCGAGAATGAATGAAGGAGAGGAAGGAAAAAAGAAAGATAGGGATGGGCATGATGCAGAGACATCAATCTGAAACAAAAATGAGTGACCATTGCAAAACAATGTGCAATAAACCATGAGATGACATATGGAGTGAATTCTTCAGCTTTAGGTTTGTAATTAGGATATAGTATAAAGGCATTGCCACACAATGATTTGAAACCTCTTGTGTTTCTTATGTGAAAAGTGACAGTTCACATTAAAATGTACCTATTTATCTGTCTCTTGTTTTAAAAAAATAATACCCCAGAATTGTTATACGACACTAGCCTCTCGAAATATGTTTCTTTCCAAATTTTTATGTACGTACCATGCATCTTGTATACCGGTCGTTTTAATTTGAACCACCAATGCACAATATATATTTTATTTTAACAATATTTATATTATAACCACTCCTACATATATCAATACCTTCATGTCATCCTCAGGGAGTTCCAAAGCTGTACTTCAATACAGTCATGTAGTTTTTAAAATTTCATTAAAATTATCAAATTAAAATGTTTATGTGATCAGTCCATTGTACACTAAAATCCAGCCTCTAAGTTTATATTTTACCTACTCATCAAATTGTACATTACTTTAAATTTAATTTTATACATTGCAGACTATCCAGATTTTATATACAGCCATGTAAACATACTACTGGTTCAAATTATATTGTAAAATCATACAGACTACATTTTATCTACAACAACCACATCACCGTCACATCGATGCAAGCTGCCATTTCACTTCAGCAGCTGTGCAGCTATTGTCACAGCAACTAAATTTAGGCAGTATAAATGGTAACATTCCATGACTAATGTGATAACTAGTGACTGTTACAGGTTACGACCCACCCACCTGCATGATTCTTAGTTGTGATGATCAGCAGAGGTAAACTTCAAACCTGAAGGCACAGCTTCTGCTATTGCTTCTTCTTTGTCTCCTTCTTCTACTTCTTCTTTGGCCTACTCATAGATTGAGGGGTCTTCTTCTTCTTCTTCTACTGCTACTTCTTCTTTGGCTGACTTTTAGATTTAGGGGTCTTCTTCTGCTTCTTCTTTGGCTGAGGAGCACCTCCCAGATATCTGTAACATGAAAAAACAAATGTTTAGTTATTTGCTTCAGCCCTCTGAAACTTATCACCAGGTATACCAGTCACAGAGATTCTCAAAATGCCCATCTTTAGGTTCAGATTATGGAATTTAATGTCCTTCCTTATGCAGGTCTCATGTAAATTCCATACTTCTGCAGCCTGCACCGTGCATTTAATTGTGACAGCAAAGCATTAATCCATCCCCATAGTACAGAAAGAAGCAATGAACCAGCTTTTACAATTTCCTAGTCATGCAATGCCACACATTGCAGTCTCTCACCCTGTTACAAACACGACTGAACTCCACAGCTCCTAATATTTACCATTCATGTGATGCCACACATTGCATCGTCTCACCCTGCTACAGTACCCCTGAACTACATGGCTGCTAGTATGTACCATTCGTGTGATGCCACACATTGCAGTCTATCATCCTGTTACTGATACCACTGAACTACAGAGCTGCTAATATTTACCGTCCATGTGGTGCCACACATTGCAGTCTATCACCCTGTTACTAATACCACTGAACTAAAGAAGGCTGCTAATATTTACTGTCCATGTGACACCACACATTGCAGTCTCTTTCTGTTACTCATACCACTGAACCCCAAAGTTCCTAATCTTTACTGGCCAGGAACAGGGAGACAGTGGTCAATATACAACACATCACACCACAGAAGAAAGCTATCTCCACTTTCAACCTGAACAAGTATGAATGATTCGGAATAATAATTTAAGTTTATTCTTTTACTGTTCAATATATAATCTTATATGAATACATTCTTGAAGTGTGTCAAGTAGAAAATGGAACAGAACTTCCCACAGAGCTACACATTAAAAACACATTTGGCAGACAGCCAATCCTTCATAAAACTACATACATAATTTTCACTTAAAATAAACTTAAATGTGACATTTGATTTCAGAAGAAGTCAAAAAATTACTGCCAGCTGGAGTAGAAAGTGGTTGCCGATACATACGGTATGGATTT
>Ga0209755_10007887_pt1 | contig 11483 bp, 7 predicted proteins | sample TergutCo191P1_FD_187301 | JGI IMG/M metagenome (GOLD analysis project Ga0209755, IMG submission 187301) | Cornitermes sp. P1 segment gut microbial communities from Petit-Saut dam, French Guiana - Co191P1 (SPAdes) (version 2) | ecosystem: Host-associated > Arthropoda: Insects > Digestive system >...
TACTACATCCTCTCCAGAATGTGAAAAAATTCATACATATATATATATATATATCAACAAACACAAACAGAATGGGAAAGCATACTTTGTGGAACTTAACTGCATGTAATTGAATTTGTGTATGACTCTAGACCAAGTTGTAAAAATTCCTACTGTGGAACATTCTGAATGAAATTTTGGAGGACCAGGTTCAAGCTCATTTGGGATTGGTAGTGGACACAGTAGTAGTGGGACAGGTGTTTAAAGGAGTACTTTCAATTTCTCCCGTCAGTATCATTCCACCAACTCTCCATAACACTGACTTTTCAGTCACTGAAGATACAGAATCTTCAAAAGAAACAGCATAACAGCCTTAAAAAACTAAACACTGTAGGTTATTATTGGACCAACCTCTTTGGTTTACATTTTCAGGGACTATTTCACTGCCTAGTGGTACCACTGATGTTGAATTCAAAACTGAACCTAGATGCATGGCAATTAGTGGCCTTACATCTCTGCAAATTATATGTATAATAACCTATTGCATGTTATTGTAAGTGCTGGAATCACCTCCTTCAACTGTCAGACATGCTTGATTTCTAAGGAACTGCTACATCCAGAAACTGTATTTTAAGTTACTATGACACTTTTCATGTGATTTCTTCCTTATATATATTTTCACAATAAAAATCCTCCATATTAAACTGTACTACATACTTATGAACAAAAGAAACGAACATTACTCTGTGCTTCACATATCTCTAACAGATAGCAGATTAAACTGCTCTGTGTAAGATGATGCATGTATCATATTTGCAGAGATAAGACTGGTGGTGTGTGCATCATATAGCTGCAATTAAATTTGATGCACAGTATTGGCAATTTCAAGACAAGAAATTCAAACAATATTTAATACTCTGTTCACCAGGTGCTGTGTATGTCTTATGAGTTGAATGAGGACATTTCCAGCACCTACTCTAACATGCAGTAAACTGTATGAAAAAATTTGGCTTGCCATGCACTTGGGTTCAGTTTTCAACTGAACCCCCTGTACAACAGATCTATAAACTAAAGAACAGTTTAAGTAAAAGGTAAAGGTAAAGTGATCCCGTTACAAGCCCGGTGTGGCCCAGAGGGTGGGTAGAGGTATAGCTCTACTCTTCCATGACCACAGCACTAGAAGGGGGTGAGTGGTCAGCAGCATGCCCCGGCCACACTTTACCCCCAGGAATGACCCGGTACCCATTTTACAGGAGGCTGGGTGGGCCCCAGGGCCGGTCTGGACGGGCGGAAAATCTCGTCCCCACCGGGATTCAATCCCAGACTGTCCAGCCCATAGTCGGTCACTATACCGACTGAGCTACCCGGCCCACACAAAGAACAGTTTAAGTAGGATAAAAAAAGTGGTACTAATTCTACTTCACAATAAAAGCAGTCCAGAGAACAAAGTGACAAATGTTACCTTTAATTTACTATAAACTTTGTCACAACAATTTTAAATGTTTGGTTATTTGATCTACAAGGTCAGACTTTCCTGGACCAATTCCTAAAACAGTGATGGTGCCACTCTCAACCTGTGTCCTACCTGCATCTCTAACTATAGCAGTCACAAGCCCTAGTGCTTTAGCTTTGTCACACAGATGAAGAAGATATTGCTCACCTTCTTCTTCAGCCTTGAGAACTATTTTAGGCTGTCCCATTAGTTCCCACAATCTCAGGGTCTTTGGAGATGTACTTAGCAACTTTTGGTAACAACTCACGGCAGCATGAGCACACTGGGATGCTAACTTGCCTTTCCCAATTCCTAGATCTGTCCGCACAACAAACACTAACTTCATATTACGTTGTGTAATTTCAGTTACATTTTTAACAAATGACAGTGTATTAATAATATGACCTTTCAAAATCCAGGCTGACGAAAACCCAATAACCATACCAGTTACAATTGACAGGTAGTCTATAGGTCTGTCAGAGCTCATCGTAGGAGCAAAACTTCACACTGAGTTCTAAATTAAGTCTTCTTTAATTTACTTTTCTTCATGGAGTAGTTCTCTATGCAAACACGGAAATCCTTTAGAACATCTTGACACTTTCTCCAGTCCTGATGTTCAGCTACACATTCCTGCGTAAAAAAATTCAGATTCCTTTAACTTATGCTGGTAATGGTTTCAAAATGCCACATAATTTATTCAGCTGCCTCAGTATTATTGACAAATTTCATTATCAATAATAGGCATTACATAACTATATCAACATACAATCTTTTATTAACATTTCGACTGTTATGGCAGTGTCTGATTTTAAACTGAGTATTCCCTACAATTACTCATTTAGGAGAGATTTAAAAAGGCCAGTTTTTAAAAATTGTATTCCAGAATATGGACACACTAACCTCTGTCCAAAATCACTACATCAGTATTCCGTAATAATGAATGGTATATAAGAGAAACATTAATGGGGGCACTCAGAATACAGTGCCAAATGCATTTCAACATTCTTGCTCTAAAAGCAGCAGCAACAATCACAATACATCACGAATTCTGCAAAATACTGCCTCAACACAAAATACCTAATCATAGTTTAGTCAATAATGGGCTGGAGGATGATGATCCGGGGATCAATTCTTGGTATGGGGTATGAGATTTCTCTCTACTCCAAAATGTTCAGATGGGCTCTGAAGCCCACACAGCCTCCTACTCCGTAGGTATTACGTTCTTCTTACAGGAATTAAGGGGGTGGGGCATCAAGTAACCACTCACCTCCACTTTGTGCCTAGATTAAGGAATGGAATTACACCTCTGCTCCCCTTGTATGCCTTCACAGCTTGGGCAGGCACCACTTTACCTTTACCTAACCTTAATGCAATACACTGTGCTGCAAACAGAATATACTGCCATAACTGCTTCGTTTTACAGCAATAATGTCACGAGCGTAGTCGTGACCGTATTCTGAAGGTTTGCCTGGCAAATGTTGTCATACGGTATGAAAGAACGCGCAGTTTCGGAGGAACCTGCTGCTTCCAACTTCAGGGAATAAAAGTAAGATTTAAGTAACGTCGTTTGCCCGGATTCTTCTACTAAACATCACTATAAGTATGCAAGATTTAGATTCCAAAACAGTGTTTCTGATCTAAGTCTTCTGGTAGATACCAAGGCTCCGAAGGACCGTAGTACAAAGCTTGACTAACCATGAAGACGAAAGCAATCAGATCCTTCCGAACGACCGCGTCGACTTTGCAATCTAGACGGCACCGCATGCCCCGAAGTCTTGAATCGCTACCGGCACTACGCAAACTCTACATTCCGGCTACAGTAAACTCTGTGTAAACTGACCCAACATAACGACGTAATGATCTTGCCTGAACTTTATGATGCAACTCTATACACCCCGTCTCCTTGAGCATATTTTCGACAACATCCACATCTTCCTTTATCTCTGTGTTTGCGTGTACCGACATCTTTCGAACTTAAGTAACACAGAGTCATTAATAAACAACAAAGTACCGATGAACGTAAAACTGGAAATTCACGAATCGAATTCCACCTCCGATAACACACAGCATTTTCTTCTGTTTGTGTTCTATTAATGTTATCTCACACGTAATACTTATGTCAACACATTACTTACATTTTGTAAACAATTTGTTGCTGAACCGTGGTCGCCAACCCCATCCACGGTTCTTGCTATATCTGCAACTGCAGCGTATATTGCGATAATCTTTCTGATATAAATTCATGGTTTAAAGCAAACTTCCTATCGGTTAACCTAAATAAAACATATTATCTACAATTTCGAAAAAAAATATCACATTGACAATACATCAAATATTTACTACTTGAATAAACCTTTGGCTAATCTGCCACACACAAAGTTTCTAGGTCTATTGGCAGATGACACTCTAGCATGGAATAACCATATTGATCGGTAAATTTAAAGATTGAACTCCGCATGTTATGCATTAAGAGCTGTTAATGCAATGCTGTCAAGTCTTAAGAACGTTATATTTTTCGTAGTTCGTTCTGTCATATCATACGGAATAATTTGAGGGGGTAACACCACTAGTAGTACTAAAATATTTAGAATACTAAAAAAAAGTTTTAAGAATTATTAATAAATCAAAGAAAATCGATTCATGTACAGAACTATTTAAAACAAAGAAAATTTTGCCTCTCTATTCTCAATATTTTGTTTTCTCTCTTAACGTATGTGGTGAACGACAAACATTTATTTACTAAAAACTTATAAGTTCATAACCACGAGACTAGATCTGCTAATAATTACCTACTGCCCACCACCATCTTAACCAAATACCAAAAAGGGGGCTTATTATACAGGAATAAACATTTTTAATTATCTTCCAGCTCACATAAAGAACGTAGCGAATGAAATACAAGTTTTTAAAAAGACCTTAAAGAGATTTCTTCTTGATAACCTATTTTAATCTACTGATGAATATTTTAGTGCTAATAATGATATATATTTCTAACTGTAATGATTTTATGCTGTAATTAATATTTTATTGTACAATCATTGTATTATAATTATCCTCTGTAATTTGACATCCGTGATCAAACAGATACTTTGTACAGTACGTTATGACTATTTCCACACCCGTAGGTTGTATGTGTAACCATATAAAAGGAAAATTAGGGGATGATGATGAATTCAAACCACCCACACCATTCGCCCCACAGATTACTACTTGCACATGGCACAGAACTAATGGTCTGTGCCATGGATCAGAGTGTTATTAGCATTCAGCATTATACAGCAGTGACTCGGAGTCATGGATCAGATCGCAGGGATTCGGCGATTGAGGGCAGTGCAATGCCGATCAGCGTGTAATCCATGATGCCGTTGGTATAGGCCTCGATAGCTCGCTGGTAATGCTGACCACATGTTATAAAAACACACGTATTACAAAAATAACCGTGTGCCAACCTGTGTGCAAAATTTGAAATCAGAAGGGCAGTGACTGAAATATGGCTGTGTGAGAGGATTTCCTTTTTTAGCCTTAATTTATTTTAAGGAACTATGTTTAGATACTGAAGTAGGAGAATTTGGGTGAGTGTAAAATTCAATTCAAATTTTTAAGCATGTGCATTTTCATTGACCGATTTTACTGGGAAGAGATGAATATACTCCGGGGCTGTGAACCACTTTTTGGGATATTTGACCGTTCGTGTCTAACTTGAATAACTGCTCATACTGATTTACGTAATGGTATTGTTTTGTGTAAATACCGACAACATTTAAGCCCTCAATCCAGCAGTATGTTTGACTAATTGTGGGTTATCATCATGGTTTCCAAGTACGTAAGCATCGATTACAGGTTCGCATACTCGGATTGAGCTTGTTTTTCTCATTCCCAATCTTTTTTATTTCCAATGATCCATAGATATGGAAAACAGTCATATAGAACGTACATTTAAATACATAAAACTCAAAACATTACTAAACCATACATGTTAATTTTTTTAACAAATTCTCCAGTTACATCACAGTTAGTTGCACATTAACTCCATTTAAAGTCCCTAAAAGTTTCTCATTTTAAAATATTATGTTATAAAACATATTAGGTGTTTGAATGCATAATTGATATGACATGTTACTCATTGCATATTTATGCACTTGTATTTAATATTTAGTAGTTCAAACTTATGTTATATTGTCGTTCATAATATCACATAGGAGAAAATGAGGCAAAGAACACATAAGAATAGACCAGGAGTCAGGGTACAAGGGGAACATGGAACATACAATATTGTATAATAATTGAAGTGAATAATTAAAACATGAAGATGTCTGTGTACTGTGTTGTTAGGCAGTAGTCCTTTCTGTAAGGACTGGGACATATGTGTGGGGTCTAATGTTTGGGGAGTGCACAAGACAAATATCTTTTTGAAGAAGCATAAATATCCACACTTCAACAGTTACAGAGATATTGGCAAGATAGATTAGAAAGAATGAGGGCTGTTATACATTTTATACATTTACTGATTTCCAGATACATTTTAAAATGGGGTGAAGTTGATGGTTTCTGTTGACACCTGTGCTTAACATATAATTAACATCTGAGGGGCATGAAAACAATAATTAAGAAAGGAAAACTTGTTGGGTTTATAAAAGTCATTAGGGTTCAAAGGGGATGAGAATTAATACATCTAATATGCAAAAATTTAGGTTAGAGGAAATGGAAATTGAAGAAGTTGGATCCTTTGTATACCTAGGAAGTGTGGTGTTAGAAAGCAGAGGAACAGAGGAAGATGTAGCAAGTAGAATCAAGAAAGCAAATGGTGTATTTGTTCAACTGTATTCTGTGTGGAGAAATCTCAATATATCAAAAGAAGTTAAACTACGAATATTCAATACAAATGTAAAATCAGTATCATTAATCTCACATCATTATGTCTCCTACCATTCAAATTCAGATGTAGGTATGTTTGGTTATGTCATTGTAAAATAACCAAAGTAACATACACCCAAAATATGGCAGATTTCTCCTGAAACACCCTATGTAAACAATATATAATTGGTGAAGTACAATATAGTGTACTCGTACAGTTGAATTAAGGCATCTCATTGTACAAAAAAATTGCTGCAAGTGGTTGTGAACATCAGGAATGTTTTAAAGCTATTTTGAAGCTTTTTTTTTTTAAAGCGTAATATTTTCATAATTCATTTCAGTCATTATACATTTGCCATGGGAAACTTGGGATCCTAAAGTATGATAGGTATTGGCAATGTGCATGTATTGAAGAGACTTGCCTGATGATAACTATTTATAGTAGGAACATGTAGTGAGATGGGACAGCAGTAAGGGTTATAGTTGTGCTGGTGGAAAAGTTTGTTTCAAGGTACATATATGATTATACATTTTACTATGCAAGTGGGAATGCTATCATCATGTAGGGTCATGTTTTTTGTACATAAAAGTATTAATTCTCCAGTCAAGAGTTTGAACTTTCTTACTGGAAGCATTTTGTATACTTTAAAATATTGAACATTATAGGTGTGATTTTGTTCTGGAGGTGAAAGTAATGACACCAGTGATGACTTTAGTGAGGAAATGGAAAGTGTATTCAAATAATTCCATGACAACTTAATTTTGTATACTTAACATTTATGTGTATATATGTGTGTGTGTGTGTGTAGGATGTAGGAATGCAGAAGTATGGTGAGAAGATGTTTTGAAACCAACATATGAGAGTAAGATAAAGCTGGAAATTATTATGAGGTTAGAGTGGCAATAAGTACAATTTGGAAATTGAACTTTTCTGGATGGGAAGAGACACCATTCAGATTGATCATGTCTTGATAAACAGAGAAAGTAGCCAGTTTTTTTAATGTGTAGTCTTTTGGAAGTATTTACTCAGTATTCCTTCTTACACAGCACAAACTTCAAAAGGTAACTAGTTTCAGGCTCTCTACAGGAACATGTTAAAGAAACTAGTTGTCTTGGAAGTTTAATTGTGTTGTGTAAGATGGAATACTGAATAAATACTTCTGTTGATCTGAGCACAACTGGGATGTTTCATCTTAAGATTAGTCTTTTAGAAGAGTTGAATGCAATCTGACCAGTAGTGGATAGAAAAGTTATGGAGAGTTGCAGTACAGACACTAGAAATGAAAAATTATGATTTGGACGGTTTCGGTGTCAAAGAACTAAATGATGTAGAACTGAAAAGAGCAATATGAGATCAAAATTTCAAACAGGTTTCCTGCTTTGCGAACTTGATTTCTAGTGTGGAAGGCTATTTGGCTTTGGAAAGTATTAGAATAATCAATGCTTCACGCACAAAAAACCTGTGGAAATATGATGCTGTTCTTCTGGGATATGAAGCTGTGTCACTGGGTGGTCAGATCCTGATGTTCTGAGGCAGTGTAATGTCCTCATCTTTTTCTACGACATTTTAGTCCTTAAAGATGAAGACACTACATTACCTCAAAACATCAGGATCTAATCATAAGGTTAGTCATTCCCGTTGTGTTCAATAAACTAGCTAGAGTGGAGTGTATGTACTTGTCTAACACAATTTCATTTGATGGTAGAGATATATATAGTATTTACTACATAAGGTACAACTACATGTTTGGGCACTTGACAATGGCCATCTTCAGGTTGTACATGAAATAATTAGTAAGCAGTTATATGGGGCTATTATGGGCTGTATATAGTGGTACAGTACAGGAGGTAAGGTGGACACGAGATCTCGAGGTGTGGGTACATGGGATTTCTACTATTATATGTTATGTCTAAATTAATATAGTTAGGTCTATGGTATCATATTATGTGTGTTGTAGAAAGTATATGTACAAACATATACTTATCTTATAAATATTTATAAATATACAATGTACAATTTTATACAAAAATATGGTTTTTGTAGTTATAGGTTCATTACTCTATTCAAGTTGTTATTATATTTTACTGTTATAATAAATCAGGTTAAACACTCCATAATTTATCTGTTCAGTTTCACAAAGTAAAACTAATATAGGTCAGAATAAAAGTAAGGTGGGTAAGGGAAGTAAAAATTAAAGAATAATAATAGGGATAAATAAACAAACAAAAATAAAGTAACATAAGGTAATACTGAAGTGCTAGGCTAAATGTTACTCCTCTGGTATTTCAGAGTTGTGTGTTACAGCCGAATGTTCTAAGTATAGGGCTTCAGATGGTTCACAGTCTATGTGTCAATTGGTGCCGAACTTCAAGATGGCAGTTAGACCATCCTTTGAAGCACTGCTGTGTGTTAGTTTTAGTCAGCTGGTTATTCAGAGCGTGTTAGAATGAATCATTCTTAGTATGGTTCTACCTGTGGAGAATATAGGGTAGTCTTTTTAGTGGCTGTGTTTAAATTAACATTATTATATATGCACTTGTATAAAGGGGCTGATTTAAGGCCATATACTTACAGTTTTGGGAGTCGGATTGTTCATTGTGCTGTATAGTGTGTGATATAATGGCGTACCTTATGTAGTATGTACCATCAAATAAAGTTGTATTAGACAAGTATATACACTCCACTCTAGCTAGATCAGGATATAATTACCCACTGACAATGTCACATCTCAGAAGAATGAAATCCCCATCTACACCACTGCAGAATTTAAAAAAAAAACTATGGCATTTTTAGTTTAATTCAAAAACCTTTATTTGACAAAGAGTTTTAAAAATTAGTAGAACAAAGGAAGCAGGATGAATTGAAATTGTTGCAGGATTGAAACCAAATTAGCCGGGGAATATAATCACAATGTAAGCGATGAAACTGGTAGTCATTGCAAGGAAAAAGTTAATATTTCAATGGCAAAAATAACGAGCTTGAAGCTGGCTATACAGACACAAATATCAGAAACTTGTACATAGTGGTGTAGCTGGGCTTTTTGGCACCTGGGTCAAGTAATCACAATGGCTACCCTTAGCAGAAATTGTGAAGTTTAAAATAATCAGAAAAATTCATTGAATTTACTTTTATTTTGTATCAATAAGGTACGATATTTTGAACCCAAAACATAGATTTTTTTCCTTTAAAATATTGATTTTGCTGCCGCTTGGACTGTCACCAAGAATGGCCACACTACTTACCACCCCAGGCTGAATCCGTGCTTGTATAGTGGCATGAATGCATTTAAGAAGGGTTACTAACCAAGAACTGACTTGATCAAGAATGTTCACAGAGATCTGGCTGCAGATTTTGAAGAAGTGGAAGAATTAGGGCTGATTCACAATATACGTCACTTTTCCGTTCCGTCACTATTTCCTCTTCGTTCCGTCAGATTGGTCTATGTTCAAACTGTCCATCGTGTTCAGTCACCTTCCGGCAGAGCACGTGATAGGAAACCTGTGTTTATCTCCATCAGTTATGAAGCCTCATTCGTTTACTAAAAGACAGCAGCAATAGCATTGATGTTAGATGAAGAAGAGGAAACTGCTTCTGTGAGTGATAAAAAGAAGTGTATGTGGGTTCACAAGTGCTTCAAAAGCACTGTACAAAGAATTTGCTGGTGACAAAATTAAATTTTATCAGTATTTTAGAATGTCCAAGCACCAATTCAATTATCTGCTTCAGAAGATTGAAAAAGAAGAATACTACCTTCCAAGAAGCAATATCATCTGTGGAGAAACTAGCTACTTGTCTATGGTAAGTGCACTTCAAGTTAATGTAATCTTGCTCAAAAACATTTATGGAAGTTACAAAAACAACACAGACTGCTGAAAGCAATAATACAAAATTTATTACATATTTAATTGAGAAGTAAACTGCCGATAATATGCAGCCATATTGGACAACGTAGACAAATTCAGTTGCGTAGATTCTGATGCCTGGGCTGAAGCAGAATTTGCATCACAAACGGGGTTTTGTTGTATCCCAGGTTCATTTGGAGAGCCAGAAAAATATTCTGATGAATGCCTAGACTTGGTTTCTTGTAAAATTTCTGTCATTTCCACTTCAGATACAATCGCATATATTCTTGACTTGCAAATGTTTTGATGATAAGGAGAAAATGTTTTTACTGTTGCTGCAGTGATTTTGAAAAATGCGTCAATGGGATCAACATGTGGTTCTGCTTGTCTTCTCTTATCACTTTCAACCAAATATTTAATTAGTACTGCAGGTGTTGTCTGAGGTTAATACATAGGGCGTTTTTGTGTCCCTCGAAAAATCTTATTTTTGAACTTATTATTTGCACTGGCTGAAGTCTGCTCCTCTTGTTCCGCTGTACCATCATGTTCACTCTGTGCTTGTACCAATTCTTCCTCATCCGTCTCGCCTCTTTCATCAAATTCTACATTAGTGACAGTGTCTCTTTCACGCAAATATGGGGGCATGAACGACATCTCATCAGCATATTTACACTTTGGAATTTTTATTGACGCAGACTGACCACTTTTGGTAGTCATTTTCTTCAGATACTTTCTGTACTGGTCCTGCAATGAAGCCCATCTCTGCTTACACTCTGAACCTATGAATAAACAGATAAGTTATTCATTTTGCCTTATTTAATTTACTAATCAGTTGAAGTGGTGGATCTGTAATTTCAGCTCAAATATTTCTCGTTATTTATGTGTTTGAGTAATTGATATATATATATTTTTTTTTTCGAAAATTCTTCTTACTTATTATGTTATCAATAACCTTTCAAACTAATTCCATCACATTTCTTTCAGGTATCTTGCTACAGGAGATAGTTTTCGAACTCTTACATTCAACTTTCACCTGGGACACCCAACAGTACAGAGTATTGTTCAAGACATGTGCAAATCTATTATAAAACACTTAAAACATGAAGTTACTCCAACCCTTACCCAGACAACTTGGTTGCAAATCGTGAATGACTTTTGGGACCTGTGGAACTTCCCTAATTGCATTGGTGCCATCGACAGAAAACAGGTGAAGGTTCAGGCCCCTCCAAATAGCGGTTCCAAGTTTTTCAGTTACAAACACAGTTTTTCTGTTGGCTTTGGTAGATGCTCATTATAAATTTACAGTTGTAGATAT
>Ga0209755_10007888_pt1 | contig 11482 bp, 12 predicted proteins | sample TergutCo191P1_FD_187301 | JGI IMG/M metagenome (GOLD analysis project Ga0209755, IMG submission 187301) | Cornitermes sp. P1 segment gut microbial communities from Petit-Saut dam, French Guiana - Co191P1 (SPAdes) (version 2) | ecosystem: Host-associated > Arthropoda: Insects > Digestive system...
TTAAAGAACCCACATATGCAGTTGAAAGCGGCTATGTGCAAAATGAATTACAATTTCGGAAGGCGGGATAATTATTTATACTGAATTTTCAATAGTGGATGTTGCAAAGGATTGTGGCATCCACATGAAAGACCCAAGCCGCACAGAAGTCAGGTGCAGATGCCCTTTTTGCGGCGGCGGGCGTGGGGAGCTAACCGCGTCCATTAACCAAAATAAAGGCGTGTTTCATTGCTTTCGTTGCGGAGAAGGGCTAAACGCTGTAACTTTATATGCCAAAATCAACGGCACAGATTCGGCGGCAGCTTATAAAGAACTATTGGAAAATGCTGCTTAAAATGCAAAAGCCGCTGTTGCCTAAGAGGGGTAGCGGCGGCTTGCATTACCGTTATTATTACGTTTATTCCCTTGCAAATCATCACTAATTCTGGCTAAAGTGCTTGTATAGTGTTATAATTGCAAACATCGGCACATTGTCCGAGTGATACAACAGCAAGGGAGCAATAACCATGAGTTTATCAAACGCACAGCAAGCATTGACCGCCTGTAAAACTGAATTGCAAGAATATTTTAACGATGTAGTGGCAATAGAACCGTTGGATTGTGATTCGCTGGATTTGCGGGCAGAGTATTTTAAGTGGACACGCCGAAAGACTAAACTGTTGCGAACGGAAAAAGATTTTGTTTTGCCGCATAAAATAATTCCCAACAAAATAACTGAGAGAGATTATAATTATTTACGTTCGGACAAACAAGCAATAGTTGACAAATATTATAAAAAAGACGATACAGCCGGAGTCTATGTAATTAACGCAAAGAAAACTGCTCTGTCTCAACATGAAGCCGAAACCCTTATACATAGCCTTGCTATTAAACGCGGCAAGGTTGTATGGGTAAATTTTGGTTTTAATATCGGGCATGAGTTTAGGGGAAAGCATCCGGCAATCATTCTGAAAAATACCAAAAGCGTTTTGATTGTGATTCCGTTATCTTCACAATCGCCAAGCAAGCCGGATATAAACGTGGAAGTTAAAAACGTGCATGGTCTGCCTTATCGTCCTCGTTGGGTTAATATTTTAAGAATTGTCCCAATAAGTATTCTGCGGGTTGATTTTAACAGCCCCATCGGTGATGTGAAAGGTGATGTATTGAGCGAAATCAGTGCCAAGATAGCTTCGCACGGCATAAAATGAAATTGACAGGATATAATAATCTGTGCTATGCTTCTATTGTAAGATAGCGTTGAAGGGGGGCAACTATTTATAGTTGTTCCCGTTAGTAATAGCGTTGAAGAGAAGTCGTCATTTATGGCGGCTTCTGTTTTTTTGAATAATAATAAAGGGTTCAAAGCAGAAAAACAGCTTTGAACCCTTATTTCATTCCAAAAAATTAACTTGCAATCAAATACCCAAGCATGGTGTTTCTGTTGGCAATATCCGCTTTATGGATAGCTCTAAAGAACGCCTGCTTTTGCCCCACGATAATTACTTTCTCGCGGGCGCGGGTTATTGCCGTGTAAATGAGGTTTCTTTGAAGCATGATGCTGGCCTCATTCAGAATCGGGATAATCACGACAGGGTACTCGCTGCCTTGTGATTTGTGTATGGTGGTGACATAGGCAAGGTCAATCGTTGCCATATCATCTGCGGTGTATTCCGCAGTTCTGCCGCCCCCAAAGTCAATCTGCACTTCGCAACTGCCGTTTTGTTCCTTTACAATCCGGCGAATACGCCCAATGTCACCATTGGATATTTCGCCGTTGTTCTTGGTCTGCATCACTTTATCATGCAGACGAAAACGCTTAAATCCGACAACTATCTCCGGCTTGCCTGCCATTGCGGGATTAAGAGCGTCTTGAATTTCTTTGTTGAGTGTGTCCGTGCTGCACCTGACATTTGCGCGTCTGGGTGATAATATTTGCACATCATCAGCCGCATAGGACTGTCCGTTTTGCCTTAGTTTTTTGATATAGTCGCAGTAGAGCCTTTTCACATGGGTCGCCGCTTCATCGGGGGTCTTTGCATCCACAAATTCAAAATCAGCCCCGTACATCAACCCTGCCGCCTTGTTTTGGAGTATGGCATGGGCGTTGAGGTTGATTCTGCTTGTCATGGCTTGACGGTGAACCACATCTAACTTTGTAGCAGGGATTACGCCGCATTGCAGAAGTTCACGCAATACATTTCCTGCGCCCACAGAGGGAAGTTGATGGTGGTCTCCGACTAATAACAGCTTTGTAGACGGTTTTAGGTTTTTGAACAGCAGATACGCTAAACTCATATCTACCATAGATACCTCGTCCACAACCAACAAATCCGCTTCAATGGAATTATTGGCTTCTTCGCTGTGTTCTCTTAACCCAAGAGCGCGGTGCAATGTTTCAGCCTCGGCATCTACACTCTCCGACAAACGCCTTGAAGCTCTGCCCGTAGGTGCTGCAAAAGCAATATTACCGCTAAAGATTTTCTCGTAAACGGCACATATAACCTTTACCACGGTTGTTTTTCCTGTTCCCGGCCCGCCTGTGACGATTGATATATTGTTTGTAACCGCCATTTTGACGGCTTCACGTTGCATATCAGCAAGTGTAATGCCGCAGGATTTTTCCGCTTGGGCGATTATTTTATCAATATCACCCTTAAAAGAAACCGTGCCAATCATTAATTTTGCAAGTTTGGCAGTTTCACGCTCTGCGATATAGTTTTTAGGCAAATAAATCCGCCCTGTTTCTTCACGCAAGCGATTAGTCATAACCAAATCAAGCAACAGCTTTTGAATTATGCTGTCCGTCGTGCTGATACTCAACAGCAACGCCGCATTTTTGCAAAGTTCATCACTATGCAAGAACAAATGCCCCGATTGTTGGGATTGCTCCAAAGCATATATGATGCCTTGGGATATGCGGTGTACATCGTTGATTGCAACCCCGCTTTTACGCGCCATGTCGTCAACCGTTTTGAAACCAAATCCGCTGATATTACACAGCACATATGGATTGGCTTTTATGATTTCAACAGCCTGCGCTCCGTAAGCCTCCAGTATTTTTTCGGCTTTTTTTGGGGTAACGCCATAACCAGCTAGTTCGGTCATTATCTCCCTAAGCCCAACGCTCTCCTTGTAACCTTCCATAATGGTTGCCAGTTTTTTATCTGTTATTCCCGGCACTTCCAGTAGACGGTTTGGTTCATTGTCGATAATATTCAGTGCGTGAACACCAAAGCGTTCAACAATCGCCCTTGCGGTTTTATCGCCAATACCTTTGATTAGGTCGGAGGAAAGATAAGCAATTATTCCCTCGGTGGTCTTGGGGCGGATAATGGTACAGCCTTCAACCGAAAGTTGCGTACCATATTTACCGCCATCAACCCATTTGCCCGAAAGTTCAATCTCTATACCCTCGGCAGTGGGTAAGCGATTCCCGACAGCCGTAAATGCAGTCATGCCGCATCTTGGTTGAAATTTGCTCCTTGCCTCGGCGGGGATTAAGTTTTTATCACCGGTCTTGTAAGAAGCGATTGTAAAACCTGTATCATTACAAAACAGGGTTTTTTCGTGCAAGCATTTGATAGTCATAGACCCCTCCTATTTGAAAAAATTTAATGCCATATTTGACAATGTAATGTCTTTTATTTCATCCCAAAGCGTTTCAAAGGATTCGGGAAATTGTTTAGGCTTTTGCTCTTTCAGATAATCAGCAATACCCAAACAACAGCTCAAAGTCATTTGCTGGGTATAGTTCATTTCCGGCAAATGCGGAAAACTTAGGTTTCTGCTGTAAAACCTCAAATTTTCGTCAAGCCTGATTTCCAAATCTGTCATACCGTTGTTTACGGTAATCCTGTTTTCGGGATTCATGTATAGAAACTGATAAATCACAAGCGAATCCTCTAATTCTTTCAAAATTATTTTAGAGCGCATAGTCGGCCTCCTCTTTTTTCACTACACCGCAGCGGCGGCTGAAATATCCACGTTATACACATGGTTTCTTTTCGTTTTTGCACGTTGCAGGTAATAATCATCAACACCGTTAAGGGTTTTATCTTCCCATACGGCAGATGTCACCTTAAATCCGTGTGCAAACAACTTCTCCCGAAGTTTGGCGGCTGTTTCAGCGGCCTTTGTATCGGTTAATTTGTTCATGTTTAAGGCTTCAAGAACCTCTGTTGTGCCGTTTTCTTTAAGGCGCGAAAGCAGGTTATCAAGCTCACCTAAACTTTTAGCACCCGGCAGACAAACGAAGGTATGATTAGTCAAGGTATGCGCTACCGTACCCTTCAAAGAGCCGTCCGTCACATATACCCGCTTTGCCGTAGGGTCGCCTATGAAGTGAATGGGCGAACCGGGCGACACTCCGCCGTCAAGGTCATTTGACGTAACCCAAATGTATTTACGGCTGTTTACAGGCTTATCCAAACGGATTTGAATACCTGTTATCTTGCCGTCAATTCCGCACACGGGAATCAAAATGCCCGGTGCTTTCAGCTTTACATTCCATTTGCCTTTATCTCTGAAAAAGCCCGGCACTCCTTCGAGAGTGCATCCGCTTTTCAAGAGTTTGTCGCATAGCCCTTGCTGACCGAAAGCAGGCACACTTTTGTAGACATACCTGTCAATCTGGTCTTGGGATAACCCTCTGGATAAAAGTTGCTCCAAGTGTGGTTTTGCAAGGGTAAGGGCTGAAAGCAACATGGAATATGTCTGATGTATGGTGCTGTCATCAGCGCGGCTTATTGGCTTTGCGGCGGGGTCGCTGTTGCCGGTCGCAGATGAAACCGCAACGGAGGTTTTACCGCAACCCAAAAGCTCGCATATTTCCTTGTAAGCCTCTGAATTGGTAACACCGTTTACTTTGGCATAAAGCTCCACCATGCCGCCGCCTTTGCCGCAACTACTGCATTTATAGACTTTCTTTTTCACATCAAGGTTTATCTTGCTTTCCTTTTTGCAAAAAGGGCAATCCGCATCCATGTTTCCGTTGTTTTCATTGGTATGACGGATTTTTAACTCCAAAATCTCAACCACTTGTTCCATTGTAAAAGGAAATTTACGTTCCATCACAAGTCATCCTTCGCGCCCGCACTAAATGCGGCAGGTTTTATAATTCATCCGCATAACAAAGCATTTGCATTGCAACATCCCTTTGAGGGTGATTGTCGCAGTCATTGTTGATACAAGTGCCGCACATACCAAAACATTTTCTTGCATCAATGCAGTACACATAACCGCAACCAACACAATTTGCTCCAAAATTTATACATGTCCTCATAGTGATTCCTCCCGTTTTTTTCTCTTTTTATTGCAACAAAAATGGGAACGATAAAAGCCAAAGGCTAAAATCATTCCCATGTAGTGTTTATGCTTCGGCTGCAAGGAAATAGCTGTCCATTCCCATATTCAAGATGTTGAGAATATTGGATTTTATAATATCCAAAGTTATCCACATATTGCTTTTGGTTATACCGAGAGCAGTTTCCGCACCTATTACCAGCACAGGGGTTTTGAAACTGGCTTTGCCGTTACCAAAACGTATGCCGAGGTCAATTGTAACCCCTTCAAGCTCTAAAGTTTTAAGCCTGCGGGTCTTATTCTTTTTCTCAAATGCTAAGGTGATGTCGATTGGCACACCCAGCACATAAAGGTCTGTACCTTCGTAGATGTCTTGTTGCTTGGTGCTGAACTTAACGGCAGTATTGCCCCATTCACGCTTTGCAAAGGCGGAAAGTACCTCCACCATATCCGATTCAAATTCGTGGCCGCCGGCCTCGAAGAAATAGCTGTCCTTTACTCTCATGGTAAAACCCTCCGCTTTATGTTTTTTGGAAACAAAAAAAGCGGGAAGGTCTGAAACTTTAGTTAAGTTTCAATCCATTCCCGCTTTTAGGCGTTTTTCAGCATTTGTTTATGCTGTATTCTTTTGTTATGGGTCGCTTACGCGCACTCGGTAAGCAGTGTTATAAGATTGTGGATGCCCACTTCCTCATATCCCATTATTTTTCCTGTTCCCGCCCAGAATTGAATCAGCTTGTCGTCTGATTTTCTGCGGCAGTGAAGATGCCCCGATTGCTCATTTTTCAAGCTGAACTCAATGTCATGCTTGGTAAGCTGCTCGGTGGCAAATTGCAATCTTTTCTTTAATGGATTTTCTTTGCTTGGCTCTTTCATTTTGAACCGCCTCCCATTGGTGAATAAAATTCGTGGTTTTCGCAGCAATTACAGGCCGCAACCTTGCTCATTGTTTCCCAGCCTGCGTTATTACAGGAATTGCAAGGTGTATCCTCCGGGTAGTCCTCCATTTTACCGACGATTTCGTATTCGTCCTCTAACGGATAATCCGGCTCACCTTCAAAGTCATTGCTTGAAGATTTGTACAGGTCGAGTGTGCCGTTGCCGAGGTTTAGGTCTTTCCACAGCTTGCCGTTTTCATCCCTGTATACAGGACGGCTCCAACTGTCAACACCTATAAATCTTAATTGTTTCATGCCATCGACTCCTTTTTTATGATATGGACGCTTTTTCCATGCTTGCAGTCGGGATTGTGCGGGTTCTTTGAGCCGCTACCCATGCCGCATACTGCTGACGGCTACTCCAATACATGCCTTCATAGAAAAATTGGTGGTTACGGGTTTTCATTTTGCTCATAGAAATTCCCCTTTCTGCCTCATTGGGCAATCCTTTTTTGCAACAAAAAAAGAGCGGGAATGGCAAAACCACATTTTTGTGATTTCAAATCCATTCCCGCTCATATGCCCGAATTATATACATTCGGTATTTGTATGCAAAATATTAGCAGTTTACACACAAGACTTCGCTTGTGCCATCAATTCTAAACGCAGGATTCCCATTTTGTTTGGAAACTGCCTGCAACCATGTAATCCGACATTCTCATATAATCTGAAATTCAATATGTGAACATCATACCATATTTTGCCATAAAAATCAAGCTGCATTTTCACCCAATTTTCATAGTTTTTCGCAGTCACGGCGTTTTCATTTTTGAAATATCACCACCACACAGTTCCGATGAGGGAACGCGCCATATCTATTAAGTGTCTTGACGCACCTGCATCTTCCAAGAATCGGATTTGAATATCTAAAGCCTCCATTTCAATCCTCATTTGTTCTTCAAAAGTGCTGAAAAAAGTAATCCTGCGCGGCGGCCTGTCGCCGTGGGATTCAAGATACTCCCTAAACTGCCTTGCATGTACCGCTTCATGCACAAGTACGCTTGCATACCACATTGTATTGCCCGTGTATGTTACCCTGTAAACATAAAACGTCCTTGTTCGCACATTTATATGCCCGCCTGCTCTTGGCCTTGTGGGATTGCTATGTTGCTTCACATAGTCCAAGTAGGTAATGACATATTCATACGCCCATAACGGGCCTCGCTCGACAGCTTCCATAGCCTGCAAAGTACGCCTGACGAATTGTTCATCGCCAATAACATTGATACCGTGCCATGTTGCCGTAGTGCTTGTGCTTACAGATTGCGCTCCCTGTCCTCGGTTTGATACTGTTATTATGTGATTGATTTCTGCTTGTGAATATGATTGCGGTCTGTATGTTTGCGTGATTGGCCGAGTTGAGCGGTTGCCGTTTATGGGGTTTAGGTTTTCGATATACCCGATTTGAAATATCCTGCTAACCAAATATTCATCTGATATTATGGCGTGGTTGGCGTTAATGATAATCGAGTTAGCACCGCTATTCGCAGTCATATGACTAATCTGCCATACCTGCTGATATGTGCCGTATGAAACCAAAAGCCCGCTGTCTTTGCCGCCGTCACCCCTTTGAATCCACACATACTCCGTATTAAGTCCCGTTCGGACAACAAGCGTTATATGATACGGCGAAGGGCTGTCAATCTCCGTTACATTGTAAATATGTTGTTGCAAAGAGGGCGCAGTCACAGCCGCGCCCCCATAAACAACATTGGGGCTTAGAAAAATAAGCCCCAAGAACATAACGAAAACAGAGAGAAATTTAGCATAACCCATCTAAACTATCTCCCTTGCACGCACAGACCAGCGAAGTGCCGGTTGTCCGTAAACACAGGTAACTAAAGTTAAAATATTTTCGTGGGAGTGGTTAAGGTTCGCCAAATCTGTTTCGGAGATTTGCTCCACGCTTATAACTTCAAAAGCCCGCACGCCCATAGTTGTTTCGTAAAAAATTCTGTCACCGCCGCGTAAAGTCCAAATACCCGCAAAGAAACTGCCGCGGCCTCGGTTATGGCTTGCAAGACCGATATTCCCGTCCCATTGTGATGTCTGCGGAAAATGCCCCACATAGTTATCAAGGGTGGAGAGGGCAACGCCGGGGCGCACATATGCCACACGGTTATTCAGTGCGGGGATTGTGATTCTGCCGATTGTGCCGTCACCAAAGGGCGTTACTGTGATTATGCGGCTTTGTTGTTGCTGTGGTGTGCTTGATTCTGTTATTGGTCTGTGTGTTACCGTAACCCCGCCTTGCCCGCCGCTTGCTGATTGGTCGGGAGTGAATTGAGTGCCGGGATTAGTCCACGGTGCGTTTGTACCGCCGGGAGGGTTGCCGTGGGGTGCATTGCCTCCGCTGTTACCGCCGCCGCTTTGAGATACACTCGTACTTGCCAAAAATCCGCTCGCGTGTGTTCCGTCAGCGCGAACATTAACGCCCGTTTCACCCGGACGCAGGGCAAAAACTGATTCTTCAATGCCGACCGCACGGCCGGCATTAGGGTTATTGTTGTACCTTGGGGCAAATGGATTAGCTTGGTTTGTCGGAAACTCACCGCTGAAAAATCCTGTTTGCGTTCCGTGAGCAGGCGGCAGAAATGCGGCATGTCTATCCCTGCGGATATTTTGTTGCCGTTGTGCCGCAACATTGGATGTTGTCGGTCGCCCCCATTGGTCGTAGCGGTAAGTGGTTTCAAACTCGTATTCCGGGGCTTGATATGCCCAATTATGCCGCCAATTCCAATAATCGTAATGGTGCATATTTTGCCAATTTGGGTTTGTGAAATTATTGTTGTTCCTTGCGGTGTTATCCGCATAGACAGTAGTAGGGGCTACCAACAATATCAGCGCAAGTGCCATGATTGCACAGGTTTTCGCAGCCGAGTGCGTTAAAAATCTCGTTATTGGGTTTTTGTTTTTTTTCATAAACGTCCTCCTTGTATTTCATGCTGTTGCATGATGATGATTAAAGACAACTTAAAACAGGGAGAGCGATTGCCAAGAATCGCCCTCCCTGCTGTGTCATTCGTAATCAATTATCAGTTAAGAGTCAGAGGCATCACCCCCGCCGCGATACCCGTCCGTACCCGCCGCCAAAACATCATCTTCGTCATCAGAGAAGTTGACCTCAAACTCATAAACAGGCAAGCCGTGGGCTTTTTCTGGTACTTTGTGAAACGCCTCTTGGTCGTGCAGTACCACGCGCACATCTTTGTTAATGAGTTTCGGAATTGCCCTCTGCGCTATCTGAATAATATATCTGTCAGTTTTGGCAGGGTTTTGCCCTACGGCTTTATCAAGTGAAATGGTAGGCTCAGGGCTGTTTAAGTCCATTTTTATTTTCCCTGCCTTTACAATCTCTCTTGGGCCGTCAATGCTATATACGGTTACGTTGTATCCCCAAAAGTGCTTTGCCAAGAAAAAGCCGCCTGCGCCTACAGCACCCAATGCAAGAATTGTGCCTATCGCGGCAAGGGCTATGATAACGCCGTTACCCATGCCGCTTCCGTTTGAGTTTTCTTGCTGTGAAGGTATGGGTGTTGTTTCGGGTTCGGTTATTTCTTCCGGCACAATTACCTCTACAGGTTCTTGTTCAGCTTCCTCAAGCCAGATTTCAATGATTGGTTCACCGTAGAATATGGCAGTAAACAGGGTTTTGCCTTGTGTTGTTCTGAATACATTGCCTACATATTCGGCGGTGATTGTATAACCTGTAGTGCGGGTTTGTGTGACCTGCGCTGTAAAAGTAGCGTGGGCGGTGTGACTTGATGCCACGGGATGACCGTCTACCGCTGATACGCTGCTCGATTGCCAGTCCACGGAAGATAAATGAAAAGTTGTACCCCCGTCGGTGATGGTGCGTGGGATTAGGGAATTATCAGGGCTTGATAAATGCGGGAAGGTACGCTGTCTTGTGGCAGTTGTCGTATGCCGTGATGTTCCTGCCACTTCGCTTGTAACAGAGTGCAAATCAAGCACCAGCGTTCCCGCGAAGCCGTCACGCTCAAACCAAATTTCCTGTTCCAAATGCGGGAGAATATCGTTAAGGTTTCGGCTGCGGGCCTCTATGGTTACGACCTCGCGCATTTCCATAAAGGATTCGTTTGATGTCGGCTGTTGCAGAACATAGGCGAAAGTAAATTGCTGCCCGAACATTTCAAAAGGGGCAGTTGAAATAACGGCAGGGTTTACATCGGGCGGCAGAGCATAAGTTCGCCGTACTGCGTTAAAACCATTCATCGGTTCATTTACTACGCTGATTGGATGCCATACCCACGCCGCCTCCGCAGTTACAGGGGCGAGGGTTTCATATGGCGGGTAATAATTATCCTCTCGTTCCGTATTTTCCACATTCAGCGCGGTATTGACTGTAAGAACCGTGCCTTGATTTGCCGCAAAAACCGTAGTCTGCATACCTAACAGCAGAATTACCGCAAATGCAAGCCCCAACAGGCGTTTAATGCGCTTGGGTTGTTTTTTAATGTTCACTTGTTTCATGGTCGTTGACCTCCTCATTATTTTGGGCTTCGCCGCCTTCGGTCGCAGTCGTAAGCGACGGTTTTTCTTGGTACACTCCAAAATCTTCAAACCCTAAAAAGCCGTTTGTCGGTAAATCCAAGTCTGCATTGATAAAGCCGCCCTTTTGGTTATTGATGCTCACAGGGCGGCTTTCGATTGGATTATCAAAGTAGCAGGTATAAACATGACCTACTTTGAACACGGTCTTTTTGGGTAAAATAAAATGCACATCTTCCCCGGTAGCGGTGTCTACCAGTTCGATGCGCCGATACCTGCCCAGCATTTTAGGAGTAATGCTTACACAAACCCCGGACACACTAAAGATTTGCCCGATGTTTATTTTTCTTTTCAGCAGAAATCCCTTTGCAATAAATGCGACACTAAGAATCGCTGACATTGCAAGCAGTAATAAATCCCCCGTTGCCATTGATACGATAATCCCGACAAGTAAACACCCCACACCGCCGCCAAAGAGCATTAAAAGCCGCATAAAAACGGGTTTAGGGGTCGCAGTCGAGGGGGGTTGAGTGTTATCGGTTACAGGATTTTTCTCATTTTCGTACATGGAAAATATGCCTCTCTTTCTTTTTTATTTTTTTGTTTTGTTTCACGCTATCCGCCTCCTGCCCCGGCTTGGTTTTGCTTGCGTATTCTCATAACCCTTCGGGATTCGCGTATAACCAAATCACACATACCGTCGCCCATGCTGCCTATGTGCAAATGGCGCACATGACCGCCGAGTTTAT
>Ga0209755_10007889_pt1 | contig 11482 bp, 5 predicted proteins | sample TergutCo191P1_FD_187301 | JGI IMG/M metagenome (GOLD analysis project Ga0209755, IMG submission 187301) | Cornitermes sp. P1 segment gut microbial communities from Petit-Saut dam, French Guiana - Co191P1 (SPAdes) (version 2) | ecosystem: Host-associated > Arthropoda: Insects > Digestive system >...
GCCTTCTATTCAGTGAGTACTGGGGACTCTTTTTCCCAATGGGTAAGGCATAGGTAAAGCAGCCTGAGTGTGAGGTTGTCCACTCACATCCATCTAGTGTCAATATTAAGAATGAGTGGAGCTATACAACCACTCCCCCTGCACACCTTCATGGCATGTATGGGGACAATTTTACCTGATTAATGTCCAACTGCATTTCTGAAACTTAAGTAGTATAAATCCAATATGTATGGCAGATCATGGCTAGTATGGCATCATGGCTAATATCTTCCCATTATGACATACCAGCAATAAGTTGTTAACCTTTATCAGTGTTTAAGGTACTATCTTAAAGCCATATTTCACTAAACTACTTCACCCTGTACTTTCCCAGATCTCATGAGCTTCCATGTAATATTACTCATTAAACACTTCAAAATAAATAATTATCACCCTCACAGTACATTTCTTGAAACATGCATTATTGCTAATGATGATCAAACATTCAAAAATGTACATAAATTTCAGGTCTTCAGATTGCATTATGAACTTGAAGAAAATTCACTGCACATATGAAACAAATTCAGTCTGACTGAATGGACTTCAAAACAACTAACTTATTAAAACTTATCCATTAAATTGCATCCTGAGTGTTGTTTGACAACTTTTATTAAAATAGTAATGTCACATTCAAGTTTGGACTTAAAAAATATCAGTACACTACATCTTTTGATGAAATGTAAAACTGCAAATAAATAAATAAATTAGAGTGCAACATGACATTTTTGAACCAGATTACTGGATCTAAAAATTGAAATTGTTATATGTCTTTTAAAAAATTGACTATCTTGTATTGTTGCATTATACAGCATGTATGTAATACATAAATATTCAATCAAACACCAACACAGTACAAAAATCAATATGGATAAAAACAGATAAATGTTCGATTCCTATGTACAGGGCCATCATCGAGATCGTATAATAACACAACAGAATACTGACACCTACATCTAACAGCACCCACAAAGTCAGCTGACTTGTAAGAGAAAACAAATTGGTTTTTACCATAATTATTGCACCGTGTTGGTTTCTCATTGATCAACTAAAGTTTATTAGTTGAAGATACAGTTTGGACAACTTGCATGGAACTTAGTGAGTAAAATACTTTATTACAGAAATGTTATATGAGGCTGTGAGTATTTTTGAAAACAGGTCATCAGCAATAAAAATGAAATGCCCAATGAATGCATGTCTCAGCTGGAGGTAACATAAAACTTGAATAATTTGTTACATGATAAGATTACACATTCCCTGGAAATGGGGATAAAAACATGTGGAAATCTGAAGCCTGATTCAAAGTCCCAAAATACACTGTGCTGAAACACTGCCAATCACTGTAAATTCTGTCTTCATATTCCTAATTACAATTATTAATGTATTCAAATATAACAAAAAAAACCCCTCAAAAATTGAACTGTCACTTTCATCAGAGACAGAATATAAGAGGAAAATATTAGCTTAATAATCTGAAACACAGGCCTCCCTTCATTAATTATAAAATATTTAAAAACTTTCACTTCATGCATATTTTACATCTACTGTATCTTAACGGAATCTGGCAATTTCTTTAACTGCATGTGAACTGAAAAACACAAGGTGGACAAGAATCACTTCCTTAAGCATCACAGTGCTGTACAATAAGAAACTGGACTCCCCATAATAATACAAACATGATCTACACGGTAGTTTAATCCTCATTTTATTATATTTGTAAGTTTCTTCTAATTTAGATTTCTTTCTTTTCTTCACAACCGGCCATTAGTTTTGCATGAAGAGAAGGATCTGGTTCCTCTCCAAACATGTGGAATAATGGTTTGGACTCCACATACCTGTAGTAAAATATCACATTTAAACACATACAAATGAGATTAACAATACAAGGTAACTGTTTCGCACACACTGTTATCAGCTTAGTATGCTGACATATCCACTGCTCCCTTTAATACTGGTGTCACAAAGTGAAAATGATAACACTAATATGACCATCAACAACAATATTTCTTAGGAATATTGCACTATGAGCATTCTTTTCACATCAGGACACCAATGAACAAGAAAATATTTCAGTATGTTATTCCTGTGTATGCACTAGTAATTGAAATTTTCTACCATTTCACTAGTGTTCTCCACAGTGAGTATAATTTCTGCTATCATGTCTTAAATCACATATGGGAGAAGTGGCCAGCTAGATAAGCTTCAGGAACCACATTTTTGGTGATGTCTTTAGGTAAGAGCCATGTCTCTATTCATCAAGTCAAATATACAGTAGCAACGGTGCACAGTGCCTGACAGAAAGCAGCCAGCATTTTCTGTCAGCAACACAAGAAACTACTGCTTTTTCGGAAGCCATCAGAAGCACTGGCAGTCTGCAAAGATGTTGCTTCAGGGAGGGAGGTGCAAGTTTTGTGGCCACCACTTGCAGCAGAGTCCAAGCGGCAGCAGCAACCAAACAAACACTTTAAATGAAAAAAAATTGGTTTTCTTTGCTAAACAATTTTTAAATTAATGGGGCAAAGAACAGGAAATTCAGCAAATAGTTGCAATTTTTTAAAGTTCATAATTTCTGTTAGGGGTGGCAATTGTGATTGCTCACTCCAGGCGCCAAAAAAACCTAGCTATGCCACTGGTGGCGTGCTATACAGTGTTCTTTATGAGAAACTTCAATTACCATTTTTTAAAGAAAAATTGCACAAGCCACACAAGTAAAAGGGGTTAGCAGCATGTGGCTCACAAACTGAACTGTTGCCACCCATGGCATATCGTGTATTTCTGTAGACACTGATCATCAGGAATCTCCATATGAAACAATCATAATGATTCATTTCTTGGAAATGCTGACTAGAAATGACTTTATGATAAGTGTTGGCTCAGAAAATAAAGAAGCACACTCATTATCTTACAAAAAACACATATTCCACATAACCAGAAACTGGAATACACAAAGATGGATAGCCCACAGTGACATGATGTTCATACCACATTAACAAAAATGTGTTAGTTGGTTTAAAATTCATCTGTAAGGTGGGAAAACAATTTAAATAATCTGACTCATATTTGTGGAACAAATATCAAATATTATGAACTGGCATATGTTGGATCAAATTGAGCAGATCAGCTGTCAAACAGTGATAGGAATTCAGTTTGATTTGTGGTTGCAGTGTTGTACCGGTACACTGTGCTGTTTGTTGAAAATACAGACAGCAGCTTCTTTAAACACAGAATTGACTGTATTCTTTTAATGAAACTGGTGAAAAATCCTACTGATATTTTCATAATGTGTAAATTTGTGGTGGAAGGAACTCATCACAAGCAATGATAGATCTGTCTGTCTAGGATCTGAAGGCGAATGACGAAGTGGCAAATGTTTCCTGAGTGGCCATTTGGAAGACTGCAAGACGAAATAAGAATACAGAAATGATAAGCTTTGGAGATGCAGGCCTGTTCCAAAATGACACAAGAAATCTCAGCAGTAGGCAACAAATGAGGAACATTTGCTCAGAATTCTCAGCTTCACTAATGAAGAGACTAGCAGTTTTGAATTTGACCCAGAAACAAAGTCTCCAATTGAGTAGGAAAAAATCTCCAAGACCATAAAAAAAGCACAAATTTCAAAACCAAAGATCAAAACAAAGCTACTTTTTTTTATATTAAACATATTTACCAACAGTGGACATGTTTCTCCAAAAGAAGTTCATAATCTACCTTTAAATTTAAGACAACTAATCCCTGTTGTGTTTTAAATAATCAGCAACTTGTGTCTGGACAGACCATATTGTCTACCTGCTTCTACCTTCAAATTCTGGAATGTTCATAACAGTGCACACATTCACAAAGACCAAATAATCTGCCAAACAAGCAGATATTGCAGTGTGTTATGCAAACTAACAGTTTAATGATACTATACTTACCTGATATCTACCACATTACATTTCATTGACAGATGTACGTATCTGCTGGGAAGAATCTCATTCTGAATCAAACATTTGAAGCCATTCACAGCAATGTGATGCGGGGCTGCGCAAGGACTTTCAACAAACAATTCTAGAAACGCTTCCAGGTATTGCAAAAATCTGAATGTGTCTATAATGTGAGGTGACCAAACTTTTGTACACAAGAGATAGCTTGATTATTTAATCATTAGACCTTGTAAGCCTGCTGTCTTCCCTTATTTTCCTCCCAAGCAATGCAGAAGAGTTCCATTCCAGTCTACTTTCAATGCTATAATGAAAAGGTGGTTAAAAACTGTTCCACATTGCCTTCAGGAAATTATGTTTATGAACATAACACACAGAAACTGCATAAGGGTGTAACTTGCCTTTCAAAGCATACACAACTTTTTAAATGATTTGACATGTGATCTTCAGCTTCAAATCCCCATTCACGTACAGGTGTGAAAGCTGTGCTGAAAAACCAGCGCTGAAAAGTAAGGCAATATTAAGAAACACTGATAAAAATTTAATAACATGACTATATTTTTAAGAAACAAGGTAAATTTAATATATTACAAATTACTTGTGATATTTATAAAAACCTTTATAATTCTATGTGTATGACATAACTATAAATAATACATAATCTTTTTAAAAAAAGTCTGTCAGCTCCCCAAAAAATGGTGCCAGAATTAACTGAAAATAAGGGTAGAAATTATAAAGGGTTAAATACCATAGGCACAACTAATGTGTACTATTAATAACTTATTTGAAGGCAACATGTTGCAACTTTTGTTGGTCATCTTCAGGCCACCAAGATCATGAAGGTGTAGTATCTAGTTGAATTACTTGTTGTTAATAATCAAGCTTTCGATTTTGAATTCGTAAAATATATATTTCTTTTTCGCTAGCAGTCTTGTGGTCACATTTAGCATATTGCTGTGTCACTAGCACAGTTGTGGTGGTTTAAAATAATTACAACATTAATATGATTAAAACTGATAAATTTATAAGACTGACAAAATTCTTGGAGAGTCGTGATGGCTTGAGGATTTGTATTATTTATTGCGCATATGGAATACCTGCTATATCATTGCTTGATTATGGAGACTGCTTTATTTTGAGAGTTCATGAAGTAAGATATGTTACGTGAACTTGTAGACATTGGTACATTTTAGGCATTATATGCGTGTTTAACTGTTATTTCTTGTAAATATCATTAGTCCTAGTATATGGCTGATTTGTTTGTCGAGGTTTAGTGTTGTTCCAATTGAGCATGATATTTCTCTGCTTACTTGTCTAGATCTAGTGTAACAACATTAACTTCTGTCACTGTTAAGGAAACAATAGATCTAATTTCCAGCTCTACTATCCTTTGTCACTGTTTGTGCATCAGCACTAAGTAACACAATTCTATACTACACCTGTTATGATTCTGATGGCCTGAAAATGACCAACACTGGTTAAAACATGGTGCCTTATAATAACAGTCCATATTACTTGTGCTGATGGTATTTAATCCTTTATGATTCCCAAATAACACAAGTGGATGTTTAACAAAAAATAGTCATACGAATTTACACTTTCTTAAAGAAACAAAGGACTTATGAATTTGCATGCAATGAATGCACAACATATTCTGACTTAAAGTCATATAAACGTACTTCATACTGCATGAGGGATTTTTAGAACATAAATGTCTGATATTCTGGTTTTTTACACTATCATTAAATGTACATAATCCCTCATGCGATAAAAACATAAGCTCTGGATCAAGATGTCCAATGGTTACTAATTCTTGATACCATTTTTAGTAGGACAGTCTTGTTTCCCGGTCGACAGGATGATTTGTTTTGATGTTACTCATACTGTGCAATGAAATACAATTCATATTTTAAAACCAACAATTTGCACATACAAAACATACAGAATGATACTATAACATCCCTCAGCGTATCACTGTACATAACTTGTATACACAGACTGTTGGTTTTATAATATGAATGACTTGTACAGCTCTAATTATAATGGGGCATAGCTTTAAAAGTTTAGTCACACTGAGAACTGCAGTTTTGACACTCCAGTTTGAACATCCAATAAACACGAAGATTTTCTGATGTTTGTTTCCATTTGGGTGCAATATCATTCAATTTTTTTTTCAGTTATAACAAAACATTTTCATATCTGCTTTCAACCATCGCTGACCCTGTTCAAAATTTTCCCAACAATCTGTATATATTCTTTCACATGACACTTATACTGCACAGTATCTTTTAGGAAACTTTCAATAACATTTTTTCCATAAATGTACTCTGCACAAGTATTGCAAATGAACACTCTTTGTTCAAAAGAATGCATCTTTCACACATCCTGTGCAAGGCACATCACATGGACTGGGTCCCTTATGCAAGCTGACACATTCTCCTACGCTCAGGGATGAGGTATCCTGTGCATTACAATGGGGAAGGCCTTTCAAATTTCATACTATATTCCTTCACATTAGAGCAGGCAAAGCAACAAACAGTGCAAAGTGTCAAATAAAATGATCAAAATAACAGATGCAGACTTTTGAACCTAACTGAAATTAGATCTGTACTTTTAGGGATTTTACACAGCACAAAATGGTAGTGTCTTACCAACATTTTGGGACAACCTGTTAGTCCCATCTTCAAGCATCAAGCAGTCTAAGACAAATACCAGTAGCACTTGAGTACTCCCACATCATTCCCTCTATAGACTGTGCACCTTAGTGTTCCTGGCATTCTTCTTGGCCTATTTGACCCTTGCAGATGTAACTCAATAGGTTGACCCGAAGCATCGGGAAGAAACTACCATTCCATGCTTCATAAAATTGCAAAAGACCACAGATATCCTTCACATTATGGCAGAAGCCTAAGATCATGCATACAATGAAATTAATTTAAAATGTGGTAAACAATAGGCCAATGATCTACCCACTACAATGCAACATCTGGCAGTCTGTTCTGAAAAACACAAGAATTGCAACTGCAAAGTAATTTACTGCCTTATTAGGTTATGTAATATTTTTATTGAGGTATCATTTAGTTAATAAACATCATATTTTCAAAGAAGAATAAAATTGGTTACCTTATAAGCAATTGACCAAGTAACTCGAGATCCAATATGCCTTTTCTTCCACTGCTGAACCACAAGACCCCTCTCCTCCAGCAAAGAACAGCATACCTCACGCAGGCGACGGCAGGTCAGGGCCAAGTTACACAAGCTAAAATAACAAGGCAAATGGCCTGTCACCAGTTCTTCACTCCGTCAGACTTCATTCAGAGACAGAGTTCTGAGGATCATTTAAAACTCATTATCTTCTCAACCGTCTCAAAGCGCTGCTTTGTTTGACACCCATGTGCACGTTATACTTCCTTGAAGTAGCTTTGTTAAGTTCATACAATCACACATGTGTGGTTGTTATCTGTTTTAGGTGTGAAGTATAATCTCATATGAAAGCGAAATCAGACTTGGCCCAAAGCCAGTGATCTACATAAGAACCCACAGATCCCCCAGCACAAAAGAAGCACCCCCAAACATACAAAACACTAAAATTTGTTGTGGGTTCTTTATAAATGGATTCCACTCATCCAACACAAGGCAGTACTCTGACACATCTAGGATAACTTTGCTCATAACTATACGGGAGCCCCAAATTATCAAATTTGTGGGGAATGGGTGACTAGTTATCTGTGCCATTAGTCACAGATTTAAAAAAAATGGAATCGGTAGAAAGTATAAAGAAAATAAAGAGACTACTCCTATGCCTCACTATTTTGTTAAATGGGCATTATGTTTCCAAAATGTAGGTTTCAAAATTTTTCCTTTTGGTTTAGCTACAGTAGGTTTCCTCACATAGTGACAGAAGTTGGTAACCAAGGGATTAATTTAAGCCTGAAGACTCATAATGTGGATATCATGTATCGAGAGAGTTTGGTTTCTTGTGAGTAAATATTTAAAACTGTCACACGTTTAAAATTGTTCTGTGCCTAATGTTCACATGACATGACAAACACACCAAGTTTTGAGGTTTCTGCAGTGAAGTAGCTGAGGTATCTGCTCTTCTGGATATGATGCTGTGTTAAAGGCTAATCATATTTTGACATTTCAAAGGAACATGCTGTTGTCATCTTCAATGCATTAAAAATGATTTACAACAGATTATTTCTTTAATACATTTTTTGATGTTTTGCTGACCATGCATCTCAGTATAATCTTAGTAACTGACCAACTTAATGCACAAATTCTTGTTGTATAATAAGTTTATTATATTCCTGTACATGTTTTGAGCACAACAGTGCTCAAAACAAGTAGAGGAATATAATAAACTTATTACAAAACAAGAATTTGTGCATTAAGTTGGTCAAATGCTAAGATTATTCTTTAATACAGTTCTGTATAAAAAATTATTTTAAGCTTTCATATAGATTCATTCTAATGTTGATCCCATTTCTGGTTTAATACCACATGGCAGTACTACCTTCATCTTCAGCATGCAGATTAGATATGCAGGCAAACTGTGAAGCAGTGTATGTTTCCTAGGACAAGGACAGAAAATAAAATAAAAGTTACAAAATTAAAATCCACTCATTCATCAGTTGTCAACTCTGGTATTTAGGGATCTCAGATCTGCATACGTGCTTAAAAAATGATAAACGAAAGAGGTGCATTTGGAATGTATAGCAAATATATCCCTGTGGATTTAAGAATATTAAAAGCAAATGAAATTTCAACATTACAAAATGCGCTTGGTGTACAAAAAAACTTATATTTTGGTTGCTTTTAAAATAAACATGTCACCTTCAAGTAATGTTGCGTAACTCTGAGGCAATTAAATTTTGAACCATGGTGTCTAGAAGAATTTTAGGCCCAGTACACGACAATGAAAAAGAAAAATGGAGAATATTAACCAATAAAGAAATTTATACAATGGAGAATGGAAGAAAACAGAAATCCCAAAAAAGTATTATATATGAATTTGCAAGCAACAAAGCTGAGAGGTAGACCAAGAAATAGATGGTAACATGAAGTGAGTGAGGATGGAAGACTAGATGGTGGAAAAGGGTGGAAGGAAAGGGTATATAACAGAAAGGAATGGAAGAAACTCCTGAGAACAGCAAGGAATCATCACATTCTGCACATGCCAATGGAATGAATGAAAATGAAATGCCTAATATTTGTGGGCCCTGCAGAACTGAACTTGCTGCACATTACCCTTCTTGTATCTAGAATTTTGAGGCAGCTTCTAGATTTTTGGAAAATGTGTGCACTCTTGCCTTGGAAGATGTTCTGGATAAATGGGAGAGACATGTTTCTCACTTTCAGTCTGCTTTCCATTGATACAGTTTTCAGACACACACACACATAGTAGCAAAAATAGCCCATTACCTCCATCATATATGTCAGTCTGCCTGTCCATCTGTCAATATGTATTAATCTGGCTCCCACTGAATGTAATTCTGTAAAATTTGATATTGAGGGCTTTTATGAATATGTGTTGATAAAATCCAAACTTGGTTAAAATCAGACAAAAATATTGGGCACTTTATGTGAAGACCTAAGTATATTTTATTTTTGCCAGCATCATTAAATTACTTTAAAAGCATCATCTTGAACTGAAATGACAGCAAGCAGTCAAGTCTGTCCATCAATTTTTCTATCCATTTGTCTGCATGTATGAGTGTGCTTCCCACTGGTTAGATATATATATAAAATTTGATACTGGTGGATTTTATGAAAATCTGGCTAGCTAGAAGTTCCAAATTTTGTTAAAAGTGCAAAAAAATATTGGTCAATTTAGATTAAGACGTAAGTACATTTTATTGTTGCTGGTAATGTGAAGTCCCCATAAACGCACTCTCTTTGGGTGAATATGTATCAGGCTGTTAGGATAGCTGAGGAGGTATAAATATACAAAGATGCCACAGTGTTACATTATACGCATACAGCCCATCTTGTCATAGAAATCCCCAACCACAGCCTCATTACCTCTCCTTGCCACTAAAAACACATTATATAGATATTAATGATACTCACAACCTCAGTGTACTCTTACATACCTGAATGAGTCCAAGAAACGGCAGATATACCTGAGTACTTCAAATGGAAGCTGACATAATGTGAGGGGCTGCGATGATATCACAGACCAATCTCGGCTATCCTCTGTATTTTGTACATGTAATCCAGAGAAACTGTTGGACTTATGATTTGTTGATTGGGCAATACTTTGAGTCACTTTGGAACAGTGGTTTAACACTGGAATGTCATAAGGAACAAATGGCTTCACTCCAAAACTCTCCAGAGTATCATTATGAATCACAGTAGCTCCCTTCACTGTTGGATAAAATCTACGCAAACTATACATACAACCATAATGTGCCAGTGGGCAACGATGTTCTAACCAGCCATTCAAACCACCATGAATGTCATTATGAACATTCTTGTAATGCCAAGAATATTCATCCCGACGAAATTCTTGGCCACAGAGGAAGGTATACATATCGTTAGGTTTTGACTGATATCGTGTAATGGTTTCTAAAGTGAGATCCAAACCTAAGGAAACTATTGTTGAAGGAGTGTGAGAGGGAGAGGAGGGAGTGATCGACCAAATATCATCTGCAACTGAATCTGAAATTTTTTCACTCCTCTGAGTATTATTTATGATACATACTCTGAAACGTTCATTCTGTTCATCACATGTTGATTTAATCACATCAAAACTATGTGACAAAGTATCACTGGTACCCAGAGTCCCTTCAAAATACTGCGTATCTGATCCTGGAATACTGTCAAGTGCTGGCAATTCACTGTGAGCACTGTTCATGATCAGTTTATTGGTATGAGGACATCTACCTTGAGAATTCTCAACCACACCATAATCAGTCTGGTTTTTGAAACTTCCATTTAAGAGTGCTGGAGGAGAACTGTCACCATATTCCACACCACAAACTGAATTTTCATGAGTATTGGAGTTGCCAGTACTAATAAATTCTTGTGCACCATTATGTTCCAAAGAATGTGACTTTGAGGTAATATGAGCAAGAGGATCCAAAGCTGAATCACTGACATTTTCTCTTGCTACCCTGTATAGTTCTCCACACACACTGCTTTGAAGCCCTGTAATAAGAAAATGCATCACCGTATACAACCTTTTAAAAAAGTGAGGAGCTAGCAAAGTCTGACAACCAGCTTACATATTTCAAAGCCAATTAACCTGTTACCATACAGTGTTATGTATAAAGGTAAAGATCACCCCATGACATAACTCAGCAGACACAGAGGGTAGGTACAGGTATAACTCCAACCCATTCACAATCCAGCACTAAAAGGTAGGTGGTCAGCATCACACTTTGGCCATTTTGCCCCCAGGAAAGACCCAGTACCCACTGTACAGGAGGTTGAGTGGAACTTGGGGCTGGTCTGGACCGAACGGAAAATCTTGCCCCCACTGTGATTCAATCCCTGGACTCTCCAGCCATTGCAAGTCATGA
>Ga0209755_10007890_pt1 | contig 11480 bp, 8 predicted proteins | sample TergutCo191P1_FD_187301 | JGI IMG/M metagenome (GOLD analysis project Ga0209755, IMG submission 187301) | Cornitermes sp. P1 segment gut microbial communities from Petit-Saut dam, French Guiana - Co191P1 (SPAdes) (version 2) | ecosystem: Host-associated > Arthropoda: Insects > Digestive system >...
ATGAACCTGACCATTCACAGCCAAGGTTAAGAATGAGTGGAACGATACCGCCTTCTCACATGTCACCATGGTATGCAAAGGGCAGCTTCCCCTTCATATTTATTTTTCCAACAAGAAATTATGCAACACATACAAATCAGTTTTATCTATCACACTGACATAGAAAGTACAGCCAACAGTGATGCATGAACATAAATAACTTCCCTTTAATGACCGGTGATGATGAAGGTCACATTAATTTTAAGTTTCCCTTTCCTGTTTGTGTAAAAGCACAGCAATAACTCTCTGCCTGCATTTGAAAAACACAGACAATCAAAAAAGTCTTAAGGAGAAATGTATGGCCGAGGAGATGAAAGAGGTTAACCAGACAGTGAGAAAAAAGTATCATCAAATTTTGACTCCCTCCCAACACAAATAGAGAAACTTACCCAGCTGCCGACAAAATATGTACATAATTCATTGGCCTATCTAATCTGCCACTGAATAAAGCAAAAATAAAGGAAGAAAGTGTAGTGTTCATTTTCTTCCGGTGTGAACTTTTCGATTTTAATCTTAAAAATGGAATTTAAGTACCAAATACACTGCGGCCAAAGAAAACCCCAAATAGTGTATATTATATTAAAACTCGTGTTTGTTTTGACTCTCATAGGACCAATAGGCCTACCTTGGGGTCACAATAGTCGTTACAACAATGTGCATAAATGCAACATCGCATGTAAGTATGCACACACATTCCAAAATTATATAGATGTAAATTATGCCAAATATATCCGATTTACGTACCAAGGTTTAAATATTTAAATGTGTCCAAACATTTTTTACGTTATATTGTTGTTACCTATGTTTACTAAGGGTATCTTTGATGACATAAAACATTTTAGTTTTCTGTCTTTTTTAAAGTAACTCTGAGGTACTGAGTCACGTACACCTTCCAGTGGGTAAAAGTGAAAGTGAAACCGATTAAAGACGCTCAGTTTTCCGTTAAATGTGGTAATTTCCTTAGCCGGTTTCGGAAGTGTGGGAGTTGAAGAGTAGTTAGCTCTTTTACCAACTGGGTACCGTTGCTAGCTACAATTGCAGGGACGTCATAATATTTTGTTTGTATAGATGGCAGAAGAGTTGATGACCGATAGCATGTGGACAATCCGTGCTACAAAAGAGAAATTTCAGAGTTGGCTGCGGGTATTTTTGCGTCGTACGTTGACATGTGACAAGTAGGAGCAAAGTTTTGAAAACTGATTCCACTTCTGAAAGAGTTAATGCCGTGTAATCTGTGAAGGAGGAAAGTGAAAATGTCAGTGCTGATTGGCTAAAAACTGAGTGTACAGGGACTGGCTGGAACCTATCCCAGAAAATCAACATAAAGCCTGGTGCTCAGTGTGTAGTATCACGTTCGACTGTAGTAGAAAGGAATTAAACGAACATGCTGCCAGCACAGGACATGTGACATATCTCCAGAATACAAAAAAGAAGAAATCTGTAAGAGGACATTTGATAGGTAAGGACGTAAGGTTATGTCGTAACTCCGTGAATCATACAAAAACCGAAAGGGTCAGTGACAAATGAACATGATTGTTTTTTGAGATGTTATGCTGTAGAGTGTCCCTGACATGGAGCGACATTTGGAGGAACATTGTGCCTCTACGCAACGAAGAAGCTGGGGCTCATGTATTGTAAATGTTAAGGTGGTGGCGGCAGATTTCTCAGAAATGTCGGTCAGTCAGTGTGAAATTTGCACACGAGAGCAGTTGTCACATTCACTTAATGTGCGTGTGAGAAATATGAACGAGTGTTCAATAAGAGTAGCACTATATAGCTTACAGAAACTTTACTCACTGTCCAATTTCCTTTCACATATAACTTACTTTTAAACACCAGAACATCTTTCACTGGCAGGAATACCATCTAGTGTTTACAGAATGTAAATATGGTAAAATGTGTTGCACAAATGCAAACCTGTAATGTGTAAATCTTATAATATTTATGGAAAAATACTTAATTATAAGCAGGAGTGCACAAATCCAAGGTGCCAGTTCACTGCGGTGACCAAATTTTGTATTGTGGCTCCTGGTACTAGCGGATCTGCGGTTGGAAACTGTCCTCATGTCATTTTTCCTGACACCTAGAATTTTGAGTGGCTCATAGATTTTTAGAAAATTTGTGCACACCTGGTTACAAGGTCTGTGAACGCTATCAGTGACATATTGCCCAAGGAAATGCAACACTGACTTCATCTGGAAGTACTGATGCAAAGCTGGTCTGTGTGTTGAGATTCAAACCTGGCACTTCAGGCATATGGGGGCACATTGTAGCACAGTTGGTTGAGATATTGTGCTACAAGCCAGAAGGTCACAGGTTTAATTGGAATTTTTCATTTACTTGTTCCTGTAATAGAAATGAGTAATAGGAACGTTTCCTGGTGGGTAAAGGCAGCTGGTGTAGAGGGCTGACAATCTTACCACCTTCCTATGCTGACTGACTGGAAATCTAGGGGCCTCAACCTTCTGAAACTCTCGGGGCCTGTCCAGACCTGTACAGGGATTGGTTTACCTCATGCATATGAAGCTGAAGTGCCAACTATTTGACCACATTGTTCAGCAAGCCAGGTTCAGTTTGTGGACACATACTTTATTCATTAGTCCTGAACAGTGTTCTCCTCAGGACTAATGAATAAAGTATGTGTCCACAAACTGAACCTGGGTTGCTGAACGGTGTGGTCAAAGAGTTGGCACTTCTGCTAAAAACCAACTAATCAGGCCATTTTAGGAAATATATTTAAAACAAATATGCACAGAGAAATATTTTCCAAAATGGTCAGATAATTTGGTTTATCTGGTGGTTAAATAATTGTTGTGAAATTTTAGATAAACAACAGTATTCACTTTTAAGAAAAGTGAACATGACCAGTTCATCTGGAGGTAGCAGTCAGCCTAAAAAGGTCGTACTCTTGCAATGGAATGTGAAACCGAACAATAAGCATGAATTTGTAAGGGAAACAGCTTGGTGTGTATTACTGCATTGCTTGCTGTAATAAATGATGGGAATTATTAATTTTAAAGTAGAGAATAATACAGAGAGATTTTAAATTAATGTACTAATGAAAACACAAAATGGACAAAGCTCTTAAGATTGTTGCAGTCTTTAGCTTACATTTAAGTGCTGAGGTGTTATCATCAGGTGAATTTAATTAGCTTTCGTGGTTCACCATATGATGCATTGATATTTAAACACACAAAAATTGCAACAAATTTTGCTCATTTTGTACGTATATACTGCCAGTGTAGCATACAGTGAATAAGCATATTAATGTAACTTCAGAGTTAATCAGTTGTTTTCTTCTTTCTTAGCCTCTCTTTTCTCCAGTTGTGTAGGAGACTGGCTTTTAGGCATATTCACAAAATTTTAGAAAGCAACTGTTAGCTTCATCATGTCTGTGTGACCATCCGTAAGTCTGTCTATCTACACAGAACAACTCAGCTCCCACTAGACAGATTGTCATGAAATCTTACATTTGACTATTTTTTGAAAATCTGTCCCAAAAATTCAAGTTTCATTCATATCTGACAAGAATAATTGGTACTTTACGTGAAAACCAATATACATTTTTGATCATATCTCAGTTCTTCTTAGAATGAGAAATGTTTCAGACAAAGTTGTAGAGAATATAAAAAAAACACATTTTATGTTCAGTAACTCCCCCCGTTGAAAATCATGCCATTTATGAGATGATGTGGAAAAATATTGTAGAGCCGGAGAGGTCACAGATAACAGTATGGTGCAAACACATTGTATGCTGTATACATAAGGCTACAAACACACACTCTGAATATGTAATACTTATTACTTTTCCACTGCAAAAATGGCCACATGAACTCACTTCATTTATACATTGGCCATACATCATTTGACTTGTTTAGTCAGAAAATTAGTCTGAAATTAGCTTAATGCTTTAATAAATCACTACTTTCTTTACTTGTTGATAAACTTGAGAATCAGTCTGGGTCTTGAAAAGCAGTTTTAAACAGAGGATTCCATTCTTGTAGGATATGATACTTCATTAATGGATATTTGGATCCAGAAGTTTTGGAGTAATGTGGTGTCTTGATCCGGGAGGATTGATATGTCCATGGGAGTGTGGATACATCCAGGACATATCAACCCTTGAAGATGATGCTCCATTTCATGGAAACATTTGGATCCAATTGTCCTTTGATGCAGAACCATATTACAGAAGCACAGAATCCTCAGTCATACGCTATGGAAATCTCAGAACTTGCAATGAAGTGAATCTGGAAATGTGAGCTATCAGCACAAATGCATTTTGTTTCCATGCTGGTTGCAACCTGATGCTACTGTGTTTAGAACAAAGTGCCTCTACTAGGTGAAGGTAGAGTAATTTGTAATTTGCTGTAATTTGCGTTTTATTTCAGCTTGTCAATTAAGTCATTCAGAAATAGCTCATTGTGAAGTGATGTGTGGGGTTCCTGTGTTTTTACCATAAAATGGCAGATTTCATAGAATGGTGTGTGAACACCATGCTCTGTTTCAAACTAGACAGATGTGAATTGATAGTTTGATTGTGTTCATATTTCTTTTTGACATAAAAGTGATTATGTTTTGTACATTTGACAGTGCATATTCTGAAGGAGTGATTTCTTCTGTTTCTACATTGAAAAAGACCATGCCTTTAAATAAGATGCAGTGGGCACAACCACGCTATCGCAAGCCATTTCGAATAGAATGGCTTGATGTTCCAGAATTTAAGGACTGGCTGAGTCCAGATGCAGATAGTCCATATAAGGCCCACTGCCTTGCTTGTAACACAATTCTGAATGCAGGCAAGAGTGAGCTAGAGAAGCATGCTGCAGGTGCTAAACATGAAAAGGCTGTCATAGCTCTGAAACAGATGTTCCTGGAACAGCAAGCATGGGACAGGACAGATGCTTTTGATGAAGAAGGTAATGTGGGAAGGAATAATGTTTGATAAATGTGGCTTATGTCCACTGCCCTTTTCATGATTATCAACTGATTTGCTGTTATGGTGTCCAATAGTGACTGTTAAAAACAGTTTAATATTTGTCTTTTTTTTGTCTCATTTTTCATGTGTCACACATATTCATACGATGGGGCTGAAGTACCATACCTTTGCTTAGCACACTTATGGTTCATAAAGTATGAAATGAATGTCATAGTTGACTGATATACACAGCTTCACATTCAGGAGATTGGGACTGGCCTAGAGGCTGTCCAACCTGGCAGATTGCTTGTGGCAGATGCCAGGATAGTACCCCAGATTAGGCTATTTATGACTATTTCTTCCACATCTTGTGCAGTTCATTAGTTACTGTATTCTTCTATAACAAAATTGCCTTAGCCACTGATACTGCTGTTAAATAAGCCATAGGGTATGCCCTCCATAATTGTTATCAAATTCTGTAAAGCACAGAACTTATACATTTTGTATTTGTTTCTTTATGTATCTATGTATGTTTGTTGTAAAAAATTAAGTGTATAACATCATCAGTGGTTGTTGTTGTTGTTGTCGTCGTCGTCGTCGTTGTCGCCGCTGCCGCCGCCGCCGCTGCTTGCTAAATACTTCTTGATGTTACAATACCACTGTCAAAGAATGGTGATGTTATGTTTTGGTTCATGCACCATATTTGCTTTTGGTCAGGGCTGGCATCATCAGCTCCTTCCACCTGGCAGTTTTAAAAGATAGTCATAGATTTTTGTACCAATTCATTGTTACAGGTGTACAATGTTTTGTCTGGCATCCTGGTATCCAGAAGGCTCTGAAAACTGGATCTGTTCAAGAACAAATATATTTAAAATCAGTGTCCAGTAATTCCGGGGATGGTACTTTGTTTTTACAAAACCACATATGGTATTATTACCAGTTGAAACCACTTCCAGTGAAATCTTATATTTTATGCTATTCCCATTTGCATTCTGTTACATATTTAGCCCTGTCTTTCATATACCCCTAGACACGTTCAAAATGACCATTCAACATGATGTGTGCCAACAGGAAGCATGTGTCAATTAGTACAAATGACAAAGTAGAGTCATTAAAGTATCTAGGAAAAGGTTGGCAATGTAACCATCAACAGAATTTCTTTGTGGAAGAACAAATATCTGTTGATAGAAAGAGGAATTCGTTCATGGTATGAAACACAGGAGTTTCATATCAGAGCAACAAATAAATTGAGTCTGTAAAATGCTTTAATTGTTCCTCATGGAAAGCCCAAAATGTGTGAAACTTCTTACATCATAACAACTGTTTCATAGTGCTTCTAAGCAAGCCTCTGAGCCTGAGCCTCAAACTTCAGCTTCTGGTACCTGTGTTTCTGCAGGCCTTTCATCTTTACCAGATATTCCTGATGATATATCCTCAGACAGTGCCTTCTGATTGATAACCAGCATAAATTCATTTTTGAAGGTAGCATCATTTTTTTTATAGTGTTTAAATGAGTTTTAATACATTTTAGGCATGATGCTCTAAATTATGGAAAAACCCCCTATCCAGAAAACCGCAGGCCCAGATCATTTTGGGTAGAGGATCCCTTACTAAATAAAAACCTGAAAAAATTACAGCTTGAAATAAGCATCAGAAACACTGTTACACAGATTTGAATATAAGCATTGCTGCTTCTGGGATATGACACCATGTAATTAGGTAAATACATACAGGTAAAATAAAACAATCCCTGTACAGGCATATTACACGCCCAGAGGGTTCCAGGAGTTTGAGGATCCCAGATTTCAAGACAGTCGGCACATGAGGGTAGTAAGGTTGTTAGCCCTATGCAGTGGCCACCTTTAACCTCCCAGGAAATTTTCCCGGTACTCATTTCTGTTAGAGGCTGAGTGAACCCTAGGCCTGTAGTTCGGTTCCAGTGACACCATCAGGAATCAAACCCTGGACTTTTCGGCTTGTAGCACAGTGCCTCAACCAACTGCACCATGTGCCCCAGTAAATACATGTGAACACCCCCAAAACAGTACCTATTTACCAAACTGTATATATCACACCCAAAAAGACAGTGCTTTTATACTCACTGCTAGTAGAACCTCAAATCTTACAAGTATTATAATAACTTCATCTTTTTGTCTGACTGCTGCTTGACAAAAGAATTCCTTAGTCTTCATACCAAATATTTCCTAGAAGTATAAAGAACAAAATGTTTGTTTCGAACAGTTCATATTATAATATTAATTTCTTCTACTGTCACAGACAACCATAGTTTTGGCATATCCTGATAAGTGGGGTCCTGAACAAAGAGACAGATGTAACTGAAGTTATTTGACCAGATGCAGCTCCAAAGTAAAACATACTCATCACTTAGGAAAACTGATCTAATATACAGACAAGTAAGAAGTGACACCTTGAGATAAGATGCTGATTCAAAAGAACAGTAAATACTAATCCTACCACCAACTAGATCAGTTCAGACCAAAAAATTATTCGCATATGGAACTGTAACTGCATTTGGTGGATTCTTGTGCACTTTCAGGAATGTAATGCTGCAATTACATCTGTAAGGAACCACATCTTATTTTATGTAAGTGAATCCTAACTGGCAGAAAAACTGTCTGTAGGATACCATATGTAACATATCAGTTAAAACTGTGGCGTTCAGACACTCCAAGCACTTCCATAACCAGTTGCTGAAGGAAAAAGGAAGAGTCATATACATAGTCAAATGCATAACAGACATTTACAAAGTAACAGTACATTTGTTACATATCCTGTCTTCATATATTTTTATTACAGGTGACGATGAAGATGAATGTGTTTCAAGAGCGAACACTGGGACACAGACAATAGTTACCAGGTAAGTGTGACAAGTTTTTAGAGATCCATACTGCAGTAGTTAATGTCCAAAGATAATTTTTTGTAGGTGACACAGCAGTGTGGTATAAGAGCATCTTTTTGTTAAAAGCAGAAACAAAGACATAAGAATCTGTGTAGATGAACTACATCAGTGCTTGAATGGTTAAATCGAGCAAAATTTAACTCCTGGGCTTTTTGGTAACGTTTTTCTAAGCATAATATGAGAACACTAGGAAACTACATGGAATAATATTGTTATGATGAGCCACAGCTGAGGAAGTTAGATACCATGTGCAGGCATGGAATGCTTTGTTTCTTTCATTGTTCTTTCTCTCCACTGTGATAGGCACCATCTGCACAGATGTAATGCTCTCAGTAGTGGTGATAACATGGTTGGTGGCAGTGGCATTTGTGGTGGTAGAAGTGGCAGCAGTGGTTGTTGTTGTTGTTGTTGTTGTTGTTGTTGTCGTCGTCATAATCATCATCATCATCGCCATCTTCTTTCAGATGAAATGGTTACTTAAGGACAGTTGCGTAGTACAGTTTTGTACGTTTATCTGTGTTAAATTTAGTGTCAGATATAATTGTTACCATTGTGATTTTAGTTTATAAACTATACGTAATGCGACATTGGGAGACATGTTTATGACCTCTCTCCTTGCGATATCTCACACACCTGGCATGACTGGTCTACTGGTTGTCACCATCAAACTGAAAGCTAAATATATATTTTATCCAACTGTCATTTTGTTTTATGTGCTACAAGAAACAGTGCCATAACAAAAGTTGCATATTTTCCCAAGATGTCTTACCATTCACTTCAGGCCTGCAGATTTAACTTCACTAATGCCACACCTACTCCTCAAGTTCATTCATCGGGTCCATTAGTACAAATTGTAGAAAATTGAAAAGGTGCAGCTAGAGTGGCCTCCAGTGATGCAACATAAATACCAAATTCTGCAAAAGTTGGGCAGGTAGAAGGGTGACACACACACACGCACACAAACACACACATACAGATCATGAAACCTTGTTGTTTCCTGAAGGAAGGGTAGTTGGGTGTATGCTTATCTGGCCCCTTGTTTTGGCTTATGTGAAATCTGGTGATTTACCAGTTGCACATGTATTATGTGTGGTTTGTTTCTTTAAAATAATCTGGAATTTATTCTCTTTTGTGTGTGTGTTTGATGTAAAAGCACTATTTTTACAATGTTAATGTTTTCTTTTATATTTTTATTCACATTTAGGTGTCATTATTTTTCACCTCCTTTATCTTATCCACCTTATGGTAAAACCTTTTTATCCCTTCAAAAAGCACTCTTATATTAGTGCCAATTCTGGGGCTGTTCTATGTAACAAAACATAAATATTCTTACAAAATGAACTTGACAAATACTATGTGTGGAAAATGCCACCACGTGAAACTGCTGAAAACCTACCATTCAGTTAATGAGTTCATAATATTTCAACAACTCCACCTGCTGAATCTATTCTTTTTAACGTACAGTAGTGACAAATATCAAGATTGGATGTGGCAAAGTAGGTCATAAAACAATGACACACTGTATCGTAATATTTACGTTTTGCTTCACTTGGGCTTACTTAAACTTTAAACTGGCCTTGTGGGTAATGAAATGAAGGAGGATGAAATGGGTGTGTTGTGCTATGTAGCGGACATGAAGAAATGAGAATCATGTGAAACTTACACCGTGTCTGCTGTAGAACACATTGGAAAGAGACAGAACTGTAAATGATGGGATCTTAAAACTAATGTGGAATGAGAGTCAGGACTGGATGTAGCTGGTTCATGTTAGGTTCTGGGGACAGACTTTTCAAAGATAGTGAAGAACGTCTAGTTCCATAAGAATGGGGAATTTCTTGGTCAGCTGTATATCTATCAAGTTTTGAATGGATTTCTATTATCTTGGGATTGTGAAAGGAGAATTTTGCAGAATTTCCTTTCTGTGTGACAGTGAGGAGTTGAATGTGAAACAACATGAAGAACAGAAGCAGCAACTAGAGGTGATGAACCGCATTGCTTCTTCAATGGAGAGTTTTGCTATGGCTGCTGCAGGAGCTCTTGAGAGTCTTGCCAAAAACCAAGAGACACTTTACAACATTTTATTGCATCTTGTCAACAAGTAGCCTTTATCTTGGAACAGTTCACCTGTCTCGAATGATACATCAGCCCTATGTTTTTTTGATTTGTTTTAATTAAAGAATTGTGTATTAAAATGGGAGTGTAATGGCATGCTGTTTCACTTTTGTAGTTGTGTGGTGAAGGTAATTTATTCATTCATTCAGTTATTTGCTCTGTGGGTTAAAGAAGCAGTACTGGTGGAGTGTGACTGTTGATGTGCCACTTCATATATTATTTTGTATTTTCAATAAGAGAGAGAGAGAGAGAGAGAGAAGAGTCTTCTTGTGGTTGTGTTACTGTAGTTAGGTTTCTGTTTCATCCTTTTCATAAAACCACATTTTGTATAGAAGTATAACTGTACATAGTGAATGTGTACATTCATGATAGTTATATTACTCTCAAAAGGATCTTTTGGTGATATCTCAGGATTTTCAGAGGTACTGGCAATAAGGAATAATAGTAGTAGTGAATTGTGGCAAAACGTTTAATGCCAGAGTATTGTATGTTGTCATTGCAAAGGTTAAAAACATAATTTCAGAAATTCATATACAAAATTTCACATAATTTGCTATCATAGAATTACCCTGCCTTTGTCATATCCATTACTAAGAATAGAGATTATTGCTCTTATGGCAGAAGTGTTGAAACACATGAGGTGCAATTGAGAAGTTTATGGACTGGCCACTTGGAGTGCTAACCAGATATAATTCGGCCGTGTACTGCTAGATACTGCTAAGTTCATTGATTACGAATTAGTGATGTGAGTGTTCCTGCAACAGAATGCTGTATTTCTATGTTCACTGACTTTTGTAGCCCAGTGAAATGGCAGGCCTTACAGAAAAGAAATTTGTAAAAAGTGTTTTTTTAAACTTGAGAAACCAGCTTCTGAGACTTATAAAGTGCTTCAAAAAGCCATTTATGGTGATGCCATGAGTAGAACGCAACCTCTGAATGGTATTTGCATTTTAGAATTGGCTGTACATGGGTTGAGGATTTAGAATGTTCAGATCATCCATTGTCAAGATTGACTGATGAAGATGTGGTAAAAGGGCATTGAGTCATTGTTGAGGTCAGATGGCCTATGATTAACGATTTTAGTGTTGAATAATATAGTGCTGTGTCATTGCTCTGGCAAGTACCTACTGGTCTGTCACCACAGAGGCCCAGGTTTGATCACAGGCCAGTCCATGTGCGATTTATAATAGACAAAGTGGCAGTGGGCAGGTTTCTCCTACGAGCACTTTGGTTTTTCACTGTTAGTAACTCATTCATTTATCTATCACCAGTACTGTATAATCTTAGCAACTGACACCGTTAATCACACTAAAAGAAATATTACATGCAGATTTTTCACTCTACCACTTCTGAAGTCATGGGTACCGGGTCTTTCCCTGGGGTAAAGATCGGGCGGGGTGTTACGCTGACCCTCACCCCCTTCTAGTGCCATGGTCAAGAAAGAGTAGAGTTATACCTCTACTCCCCCTATGGGCCATATGGCCTGTACAG
>Ga0209755_10007891_pt1 | contig 11480 bp, 9 predicted proteins | sample TergutCo191P1_FD_187301 | JGI IMG/M metagenome (GOLD analysis project Ga0209755, IMG submission 187301) | Cornitermes sp. P1 segment gut microbial communities from Petit-Saut dam, French Guiana - Co191P1 (SPAdes) (version 2) | ecosystem: Host-associated > Arthropoda: Insects > Digestive system >...
GGGCGTTTTTATAAACTTGAAGAATACGAAGGCTGGTGTTTTACCGCTCACGGCCGTTATCCGACAAATACTCCGGGGTGGTGGGGCGGCGCTCACCCGTTCGCTCTTCTTGATTATTCTGTTGTGCATAACGGCGAGATTTCTTCCTATGACGCAAACCGCCGTGCAATTGAAATGTACGGCTACAAATGCACTCTTCAGACAGACACCGAAGTTATCACATACATTATAGATTATCTGCACAGAAAAGTAGGCTTAACGTTAAATGAAATAGCTTCTGTTATCGCCGCTCCATTCTGGCAGACGATCGGACGAATGTCAGAGGAAGATAGAGAAACGCATGAGTATTTGCGCGTAATGTTCGCCGATCAGCTCATAACAGGCCCCTTTTCGATTCTTGTCGGATTTGATAATGGTCTCGGCGAGCGTGGTCTTATGGCGTTAAATGACAGATTAAAACTTCGAAGCATGGTGATTGGAGAAAAAGACGATACGGTTTATATGGCAAGCGAAGAAGCCGCAATACGGATTATTGAGCCAAATCTTGATAATGTTTGGGCGCCAAAGGGCGGACAGGCGGTTATTGTTAAATTGAGTGTTGACAATTGAGAATTAGAAGAGGAGTTTGAGAGTTATGCCTGTTAATTATATATATCCGGAATATGAAGTTACACGGAATTACGACAGATGTATTGTCTGCCGCGCCTGCGAAAGACAGTGCGCTAATGAGGCGCATGAGTATCTCTCTGACGCTGATAAAATGGTTTGTGATGACGCGAAGTGTGTTAATTGTCATCGCTGCGTTTCGCTGTGTCCGACGCGGGCGCTAAAAATTATTAAGAGCGGTAATACCTATAAAGAGAATGTAAACTGGAGAGGTAAAACGATAAATGAAATTTACAGGCAGTCTGACACGGGCGGCGTTCTTCTTTCAAGTATGGGTAACCCTGAAGATTTTCCGGTTTATTTTAACAAGATTCTGCTTAACGCTTCGCAGGTTACAAATCCTTCGATAGATCCTCTGCGCGAGCCGATGGAAACGAAAGTTTCGTTAGGCGCTAAACCTCAGGATATTAAACGTGATGATAACGGCAGGCTGATAAACAATATGCCGCCGCAGCTTTCCCTCTCAATGCCGATAATGTTTTCCGCGATGAGTTACGGCTCTATAAGTTATAATGCCCACGAGAGCCTTGCCCGCGCCGCGCAGGAACTCGGTATTCTTTACAATACAGGCGAAGGCGGCTTGCACGAAGATTTTTACCGTTACGGGAAAAACACGATTGTGCAGGTTGCGTCAGGGCGTTTCGGAGTTCATCCCGAATACCTAAACGCGGGAGCCGCAATCGAAATAAAAATGGGGCAGGGCGCCAAGCCCGGTATCGGCGGGCATCTTCCGGGAAAGAAAATAGTAGACGACATTTCGCGTACCAGAATGATCCCCGAAGGCTGCGACGCGATTTCTCCCGCCCCTCATCATGATATCTATTCTATAGAAGATTTGCGCCAGCTTGTTTTTTCTTTAAAAGAAGCTGTTGAATATAAAAAGCCCGTCATCGTTAAAATCGCAGCGGTTCACAATGTCGCGGCAATCGCCAGCGGTATCGCGAGAAGCGGCGCCGACATCATTTCCATCGACGGTTTTCGCGGCGGCACAGGAGCCGCTCCCACGCGCATCCGCGACAATGTCGGCATTCCGATCGAGCTTGCTCTTGCATGCGTTGACAAACGATTACGCGACGAAGGCATCCGCGACAATGTGTCGCTCGTCGTAGGCGGCAGCATCCACTCAAGCGCGGACATTGTAAAAGCTGTCGCGCTCGGCGCTGACTGTGTGTATCTCGGCACGTCCGCTCTTCTCGCTCTTGGCTGTCACTTGTGCCGGAGCTGCCACGGCGGAATATGCAATTGGGGCATCGCGACTCAAGTTCCGGAACTTACAAAGCGTTTGAATCCGGAGATTGGGTATAAACGTCTCGTCAATCTCATAACAGCATGGCAGCATGAAATCAAGGAAATGATGGGCGGCATGGGAATCAACTCAATTGAAAGTTTAAAAGGAAACAGGGCAATGCTTCGCGGCGTTAGCCTAAATGAAAAAGAACTTGAGATTTTGGGAATAAGACACGCGGGTGAGTGAAGGCTGATTTCACCTTGACAAATCATCCATAATCAGTAAAAATAAATGAGAACGAAGGCGTTTACCATATAGTAAGGATTTCCGGCTTACTGACCGGTGAGCTTATATATGATGAGCGCTTTTTTCTTATTTTAGGAGGAAACAATGTCAGAAAAAGTACTTTACGAAGGTAAATCAAAAATGGTGTGCGAGGGGCCGGATAGCAATAGCTACATTATCCGCTACAAAGATACTGCCACAGCATTTAACGGAGAAAAAAAAGAAGAGCTGGCGGGCAAAGGAATATTGAATGCCGCGATCTCAAACATGATCTTCGAGTATCTTGCTAAAAACGGAATCGAGACTCATCTGATAAAAGTAATTGATGATACTTCGATCGTTGTAAAAAAGGCCGAGATTGTTATGGTAGAAGTTATCGTCAGAAATGTCGCGGCGGGAAGTTTCTCTAAAAAGTACGGCGTTCCTGAGGGGACCTCTCTTAAAAATATTACAACCGAGTTCAGCCTGAAGAGCGATGAGCTGGGAGACCCGATGATAAACGACAGCCAGATTACCGCAATTAATATCGCAACTGATGACGAACTGATATTTATGAGAAAACAGGCTTTAAAGGTTAATGAGCTTCTTTGCAAATTGTTTTCTGAAATGGGAATTAAACTGATTGATTTTAAACTTGAGTTTGGAAGAGCAGGCGGAAAAATTATTTTGTGTGATGAAATATCTCCCGACTCATGCAGATTTTGGGACGCGAAAACCAATAAGAAACTTGATAAAGATGTTTTCCGCCGTGATCTTGGAGATGTGCTTGAAGGATACAGGGAAGTTCTGAGGAGATTGCAAAATGTCTAAAGACTATGGGTCTTATAAATATGAAAATCCGTTATGCAAAAGATACGCAAGCGAAGAGATGCAGCGTATTTTTTCAGACGATTTCAAATTTACGACCTGGCGTAAACTTTGGATAGCGCTTGCGGAAAGCCAGAAAGAGCTGGGGCTTAACATCACCGATGGGCAAATCGAAGAGATGAAAGCGTATGAAAGCGATATCAATTATGATACCGCTTCAAGATACGAATCGGAAATCAGGCACGATGTAATGGCGCATATCAAAGCGTACGGCGAGCAATGCAAAAAGGCGAAACCTGTTATTCATCTCGGCGCTACTTCATGTTATGTCGGTGATAATACCGATATCATCATACAGCGTTACGCTTTACAGCGCGTTAAGCGCCTTCTTGTTACAGCCATCAGCAAACTTTATAATTTCGCCGATGAGCATAAATCTTTGCCGTGCCTTGCGTTCACTCATTTTCAGGCGGCCCAGCCGACAACTATAGGCAAACGCACTTCATTATGGATGCAGGATCTTCTTTTTGATCTTGAGCATCTTGAATTTACGCTTAACAATCTGAAACTTCTCGGCTGCAAGGGCACGACAGGTACCTGCGCTAGTTTTCTCGCTTTATTTGACTGCGATCACGAAAAAGTTTTATCAATGGAAAAAAAGATTGCCCAAAAAATGGGTTTTGATAAAGTTTACGCTGTAAGCGGCCAGACATATTCCCGCAAGATTGATTATTATACGCTTTCTGTATTGTCAGGAATCGCTCAAAGCGCTTATAAGTTTTCAAACGATATCCGTCTTATGTCGCACATGAAAGAGATGGAAGAGCCTTTTGAATCGGGGCAGGTGGGATCAAGCGCGATGGCGTATAAACGAAACCCGATGAGAAGCGAGCGTATCGCCTCTCTCGCCCGTTACGTGACAGTCGACGCTCTCAATCCCGCTCTGACGGCAAGCGCCCAATGGCTCGAAAGAACGCTCGATGATTCGGCGAACAGGCGCATCGCGATCCCTGAGGCTTTTCTCGCGGTCGACGCGATTCTCATGCTTGTAATTAATATAGCGGGCGGGCTTACAGTATATCCAAAAATAATAGAAAAACATTTGAAAGATGAGCTTCCGTTTATGGCGACAGAAAATATTCTGATGTACTGCGTAAAAAAAGGCGGAGACAGACAAGCGCTCCATGAAAGGATTCGCCAGCATTCACTGGAGGCGGCAAAAAAGATCAAGCTGCAGGGCGAAGAAAACGATTTAATTATCCGCATAGCGAATGATCCGTCTTTCGGCGTAACTTATGACGAATTGCAAAATCTGTTAAATGCCGAACTGTTTACAGGCAGAGCAAAAGAGCAGACCGAAGAATTTTTAAGGGAAGCGCGAAAAATTCTTGATGATAATAAAGAACTTTTGGAGACGGATGTTAAGATATCCGTATAGGAGGATTTATGTTAACCGCTATTGTCGGTATTAACTGGGGCGATGAAGGCAAAGGCCGCATGGTTGATTTGCTGTCGGAAGACTATGATGTTATTTGCCGTTATCAGGGCGGAAATAATGCAGGGCATACGGTCGTAAATGAAAAAGGAAAATTTATCCTGAACCTTCTGCCGTCCGGTATTCTTCGCGACGGAGTTACCAATGTTATGGGCAGCGGAATGGTGATAGATCTTGAACATTTGTGCGGCGAGATTCAAAAATTAAAAGAAAAAGGAATAATCGTAACGCCTGCAACTTTAAAAATCAGCGATAAGGCGTTTATCTGCCTGCCGTATCATAAACAGCAGGACATACTCGAGGAAGAGAGGCTTGCCGATAAAAAATACGGCTCGACAAAAAGAGGCATCGCGCCCGTGTACGGCGACAAGTATATGAAGAAAGGCTTTAGGATGCTCGACCTTTTTTCGCTTGACACTCTCGGGCAAAAACTCGCCGACATTCTGGCATGGAAAAATATGACTTTGAAAGGTTACGGAGGATACACAGCGGACAGTAAGAGCATTATGTCGTATCTGGGCGAATACGGAAATCAGCTTTTACCTTTTATCACGGATATTACAGAGTTCCTGAATAAAGCCGTAAATGAAGAAAAGAAGGTTCTGTTTGAAGCGCAGCTTGGAGCGTTACGCGACATTGACTACGGAATTTATCCTTACACAACGTCTTCGCAGACGCTTGCCGCTTACGCGCCGATAGGAGCGGGAATCCCCGGTAAAAAACTCGATCATGTGATCGGAGTTATGAAAGCGTATTCAAGCTGCGTCGGCGAAGGGCCTTTTGCAGTTGAAATGACAGGCGAGCAGGCTCAGGCGTTACGCGAAGCAGGTGATGAGTACGGAGCCGCGACAGGAAGACCGCGCAGAGTCGGTGCTTTTGATATTCCTGCGAGCAGGTACGGCGTAATGACACAGGGCGCGGACGAAGTTGCACTGACAAAGCTTGACGTACTTTCGTATTTTGATAAAATTCCTGTTTGTACCGCTTATGAGATTGACGGTAAAAAAACCGAGGATTTCCCCTGCGGCGATAAACTTGACAGGGCGAAGCCTGTGTTTGAGTATCTTGACGGTTTTAAAACGGACATTTCCAAATGCCGCAGCGCTAAAGATTTACCTGACGCGGCGCATAAATACATCCGCTATCTTGAAAAAGCTGTCAGCTGTCCAATCCGTTATGTGTCAGTCGGCGCAGAGCGGGATGAATATTTAATAATGAAGAATTGAGAGTTGAGAAATGAGAATTGAGCATGTTTCGGAAAAACATGATTTTGGAACAGCTTCAATTATTAAAATTTAAGTTAGGTTTTTTATGAAAAGAGTTTATGTTAACGAAAAATGGTGTCTTGGGTGTCATCTGTGCGAATATTACTGCGCGTTTGCCAATACAAATGAAAAGGATATGGCGCGGGCGTTAAAAGACATCAAGATACGGCCAAAGATTAAAATCGAAGAGAAGGACGGCGTCAGCTTTGCCGTTTCATGCCGTCATTGTAGCGAGCCGTTATGTGTCAAGGGATGCATAACGGGAGCTCTTACAATATCCGGCGGCGTTATTACAATTAACCATGATAAATGCGTTAGCTGCTACACCTGTATTCTAAGCTGCCCTTACGGCGCGGTTTCTCCTTCCGAAGACGGCGCTGTTGAAAAGTGCGAATTGTGCGTTAAAGGAACAGAGCAGACTCCCGCCTGCATTAAAGGCTGCCCAAATGGAGCGATTGTTTTTGAAGAGAGGGATGCGTGAAACATAGAGGTTTAAAATGAAATATGTTATTATCGGAAATTCGGCGGCAGGTATCGGCGCTGTTGAAGGTATCAGGCAGAAAGACAAGTACGGAGAAATTACAATTATCTCAAATGAAGTTTATCATACGTATTCACGTCCGCTTATTTCATATTTTTTACATGGTAAAGTTGATGAAAATAAAATGAAATACCGCGGCGATAATTTTTATAAAGATAACGAAGTTACTCTTTTTTCAGGCGTTACGGTGACGAAAATTGACGCTGAAAAAAAACTGGCGGCTCTTTCAAACGGAAATAGTTTACCCTATGACAAACTCCTTGTCGCGGCGGGTTCCTCTCCGTTTGTGCCTCCTTTTGAAGGGCTCGACTCAGTTAAAGATAAATTCACATTTATGAGTCTTGACGACGCGCATCAGCTTGATAAAAAAATAGCGAAAAAAAAAGATGCCAGTGTTTTAATAATCGGCGCCGGTCTGATTGGTCTGAAATGCGCGGAAGGAATTGCGAAGAGAGTTTCTAAAATAACGGTTGCGGATCTTGCGCCCAGGATTCTTTCAAGCATTCTTGATGAAGAAGGAGCGGCGATTGTTCAGGAGCATATTGAAAAAGAAGGGGTTGAATTTAAACTTGCAAGCAGCGTAAAAAAGTTTGACGGTAATAGCGCGATTTTTGAAAACGGCGATACTGTAAAATTCGATGCGCTTGTTCTTGCTGTCGGTGTGCGTCCGAATACTTCATTGTTAAAAGGAATCGCCGATATTGATCGAGGCATTATCGTAAATGAAAAATCAGAAACTTCCGCGAAGGATATTTACGCGGCCGGAGACTGTACTCAAACGCTGGATATTTCAAGCGGACAGAGTAAAATTATGGCGCTACTTCCTAACGCCTACATGCAGGGAGAATGCGCCGGTTTTAACATGGCTGCAGGCGAATCGGATTATATGTCGTTTAACAAAGCGATACCCATGAACGCGATTGGTTTTTTCGGCCTTCACATGATTACGGCCGGGAATTATGCAGGCGAAGTTTTTTCCAAGAAAAGTGAAAAAATAATTGACTATAAAAAAATATTTTATAGTAATAATAAATTGAATGGGTACATATTGATCGGCAATGTTGAAAAAGCCGGGATTTACACAAATTTGATTCGGGAAAAAACGCCGCTTGATACTATCGACTTTGCTCTTATTTGTGAAAAGCCGGGACTGATGGCTTTTACCAGAGAAGAGAGGATGGTGAAACTTGGAGGAAAGAAAAAATAACAGAGAAACATATTAAATTGCTAGAACACTATTTCTGTGTTCTCTGTGTCTCCGTGTCTCTGTGTCTCTGTGTGTTAAATACCTCTTGACTAACTTCAATAATTTTTGTATAAATTAAACAGAACAATGGCGTTCATTGAATAGAAAGGGTGATAAATCGGCTTTTTGGCTGTTTTTATTTTTTCTATGCGGTGAACGCCTTTTTTGGAGGAAATGTGAGTATTATCGCGAAAAATCTTCACTTTAGAGATTTAAATGAGCAGATAAAAAACGCAGGCGCTTTTGTTCATATCGAAGATTGCTTTGGACAGCGTTTTATCGGTAGCGCGCTTAAAGGAAAAACGCTTACAATAAACGGAACGCCGGGAAACGCTCTTGGCTGTTATCTTGACGGCGCTGTGATAGAAGTGCGCGGTAATGCGCAGGATGCAACCGGCGATACAATGAATGACGGAAAAATAATTATCTACGGAAATGCCGGAGACGCTCTCGGTTACGCGATGCGCGGAGGAAGTATTTTTGTTAAGGGAAACGCGGGATACAGAACCGGTATTCACATGAAAGAGTATAAAGAGAAAAAACCTGTGATAATAATCGGAGGAAAGGCGGGGAGTTTTCTCGGCGAATATCTCGCGGGAGGACTCATCGTTGTGCTTGGGATTGGAGCTGAGGATGAACAGCCTGTCGGAAATTTTACGGGAACCGGAATGCACGGCGGTAAAATTTTCATACGCGCTAAAAATGAATTAATTGCGCTTCCCGCGCAGGTTGCCGCTGATATCGCAAGCAAAGATGATTTAGTGGAAATCGAACCTGTTGTGAAAGAGTTCGCGTCATTCTTTGGTATGGATGCCGAATCTCTTTTAAAAGATCAATTTTTTATGCTGAAACCTAACGCCAAGAATCCTTACAAACAGTTGTATACTACTAACTAAGAATGAAGAATATTCGGAATTCATAATATAATCGGAGGAAATATGAATAAACTGACGCCGGCAATGGCGCTGAATTTTGTAAAGGAAAACGATGTTAAATTTATCCGTCTTAATTTTTGCGATATATTCGGATTTCAAAAAAACATTTCTATTATGGCTGATGAACTGGAATCTGCGTTTAAATACGGCGTCTCATTCGCGGCGCATGTAATCCGCGGTTTTCGTGATGTGACACAATCAGATCTTTTTTTATTTCCCGATCCCTCAACGCTTGCCGTTCTTCCATGGCGGCCAGGGCCTGGCAGGGTAATCCGTTTTTTCTGCGATATAAAAACTCCCGGCGGAGAGGATTTTGAACACGACACAAGAATGATATTAAAAAAAGTAATAGAGCGCTCGGAGAAAAAGACGGGAATAAATTGCAAAATAGGAGCCGAATTTGAATTCTATCTTTTTAAAACAAATGAAAACGGAGAGCCTTCTGATATCACTATGGATAAAGGCACCTATATGGATATTTCTCCGCTCGATAAAGGCGAGGATATTCGCCGTGAGATTTGTCTGACGCTTGTCGAAATGGGAATTAAGCCTGTGAGCTCTCATCACGAGCAGGGGCCGGGTCAGAATAAAATTTATTTTAAATTTGACGATGCTGTCGCAAGCGCCGACAATTTGCAAACTTTCAGAACAGTTGTAAAAGCGATTGCCGCGCGTAACGGTTTGTTCGCGTCATTTATGCCTAAACCGATATTGGACGCGCCGGGCAGCGGAATGCATATCAACCTTTCGCTTTACAGAAACGGAGATAATATTTTTAATAACGGGAATGAAGGTTATAAAAATATAAAAGAAAGTTTTATCGCGGGTATTCTTGACAAGACTCCCGAAATGACGGCTTTCTTAAATCCGCTTGTCAATTCATATGAGCGTTTCGGAAAATTTGAAGCGCCGAAGTACGTATCATGGTCGCATCAAAACAAATCGCAGCTTGTCAGAATCCCCGCGGCGGCGGAAGAAAACGCCAGAATGGAGCTGCGCTCTCCCGATACTTCGCTCAATCCGTATCTCGCGTTTGCCCTTATTATTTCCGCAGGCATTGACGGTGTGGAAAAAAACATGATTCTTTCCAAAGCGGTTGATGAAGATCTTTATTCCGCGGATAAAAGCGTAACAAAAGATCTTGTTTTGCTTCCCGATACGCTTGAAAAAGCGATTTATAAAGCGGAAAAAAGCGCGTTTATAAAAGACGTATTAGGAAAACGGCTTCTTTCAAAATATTTAGAAATAAAAAAGGCAGAAGCGGATGATTTTGCCGCGGCAAAAGATAAAGCACAGTTCTATAAAGAAAGAAATTTTTTCGTAATATAACAGAAGGCGGTTTATGATGGGAAGCTCACGCGTGAGCAATTCACATCCGGCAGGTGTGACGAACAGCAGTGTAACTATACTGGTAATTTCGTGTAACGAAAAAAACATTGCGCTTTTTTCCGACACGCTTAATGCCGCGTCAATTAATCGGATTACAGTCATTCCCGCCGCGGGAGAAGCGCGCAGGCTCCTCCATGAAAAGGATTTCGATATTATTATTATAGACGCTCCTCTTCCTGACGAATCGGGCGAAGATTTGGCCCGCCATGCTTCAGCAAAAGGCATATCCCAGGTTATCCTTGCTGTTAACAGCGAACACTTTAACGCGGTATCCGCTGTTTGCCAGGAAGAAGGAATCCTGACAATTTCCAAACCGGTGGATAAAAACTTTTTATGGTCCGCTCTTTCTCTTGCGATATCGGTTAGTTGCAAATTAAAACGAATGCGGGATGAAAATATCAAATTAAAACAAAAAATTGAAGATATACGCATAATAGACAGAGCGAAGTGCCAGTTGATTTCGTACCTGAATCTGACAGAGCAGGAATCCCACCGCTTTATAGAAAAACAGGCGATGGATTTACGCTCGACAAAAAGAGCAATCGCGGAGGAGATACTGAAAACCTATGCAAATTGATAAATTAAACGAAGAGTGCGCGGTATTCGGCGTCAGTCTTTACGCGGAAGAGGCTGCCGGCGTTACATACAACGGCCTTCTTGCTCTTCAGCATCGCGGGCAGGAAGGAGCGGGTATCGCTATTTCGCATAACAGAAGCATTGTCTGCCATAAAGACGAAGGGCTTGTCAGCGAAGTATTCGCGGGCGAGGCGCTTGCGAGGCTCCCTAAAGGAAAAGTCGCCGTCGGGCATACCCGTTATTCGACGACAGGGCAATGTTCGAAAGAAAACGCGGGGCCGTTTGTGACAGAGTACCTTACGGGAAGAATCGCGACAGCGCATAACGGTAATATCACCAACGCGAAAGAGATAAGAGAAGAGCTCGCTAATCTTGGAATTCACTTTAACGCGACGAGCGACAGCGAAGTTGTCTCTTCATTAATCGCGTACAGTATTACAAAAGAGCAAAGTTCTTTAAAAGGAGTCGCGCTCGCAGCCGGTATGCTGCGCGGTGCGTTTTCTCTTGTTATTGTGACAAGCAAAAATAAATTGATTGCGGTTCGAGATCCGCATGGTTTCCGTCCTCTTTGCATCGGAAAAAACGGAATTGGCTGCGCTGTCGCTTCGGAAAGCTGCGCGCTTGAAATCTGCGGCTTTGAATTTGTGCGCGATGTTCTTCCCGGCGAAGTTATCATGATTGAAAACGGGGAAATAACTCAGCAATTAACGATCATCAATGAACAGAGAACAAAGAACAATGAGCAGTCAGCGTTTGGGCTTTGTATTTTTGAATATGTTTATTTCGCGCGGCCTGACTCTGTTATTGACGGGTTGAGCGTTTATGAAGCGCGTTACAATATGGGTCTCGCTCTTGCGCGGGAATATCCTGTGGATGCCGACGCGGTCTGCGGCGTTCCCGATTCGGGACTTGACGCGGCGTTCGGATACAGCGCGGAAAGCGGTCTTCCGCTTGTTTCCGGGTTTGTGAAAAACAGGTACATCGGACGCAGTTTTATTTATCCGACGCAGAGCAAGAGGGACAGCGCTGTCAGATTAAAATTAAATC